>Ga0209454_1002153_pt1 | contig 13147 bp, 7 predicted proteins | sample WorMetHERISLAND1_2_FD_187400 | JGI IMG/M metagenome (GOLD analysis project Ga0209454, IMG submission 187400) | Marine gutless worms symbiont microbial communities from Max Planck institute for Marine Microbiology, Germany - Olavius geniculatus... | ecosystem: Host-associated > Annelida >...
TCTAAGAATAATATAGAGTTCGGTTTGAAACAAATACTTGCGAGTACATTGGCTTAAATAATCTACAACTAGAGTGCTATTTTTCGGCAGTAAAATCTAATTTTCGTCAAGCAAATATTATCAAAAACACAGTGCTAATCGCCACGACTGTTTTAATTAACGGAGGAAAAGTAAATTGTTTCTACGACCCAACCTCTTTTTAAATCGATACCAATGGTTTTGCTGCTTACATGAGTCATATAAATATTTTATTATTTAACACAAATAAGTAATGTATGAATCGAGTCAGTATGCAAATTTTGTTGTGGGCATAATACCGTTGCTATAGTCGATCTATTCGCGAAACTGCAGTCTTACTAATTTATCCCCTACTTTTTAGCGTCAAGTGTGCGTGAAGACATTATCTGATTAATTATGATTTTTTGCTGCAAAGGGAAATTGCTTATCCCGTTGGTATGTTAAAGTGTGACCACGACGGTCGCATATACAACTATTAGTATAATGTTGTGCCCCTGCACTCTTATCATTAGTGTGCTTTGCACGGCGTAGACACACCATTTTTGACATCCGGGTTTTCCGATTTTGTCTCGCATAACTCCTATATGCATATATGTTATGAGATTCTTATTTCTCGTACTAAAAATGAGCACATTGAAACACTTAAAACTTTGCCAATATCTTCGTATCATTTACAGCTCGTAGATTTTCTCAACTTCGACCGCGACTCAAAAACACTGTAAACTAGAAAGCAGTTAGAACCCGCAGGTACCCCCGCCAAGGCAAAGCTATTCGCCAGGTGGCGTCAGTATATTCGCTTTGCCAGCGGTTTCGCTTATGCCCCTTTTAACGCAATGGTAACGAAAATTTCAAAGTAATCCAGAATCCAGGATTCCTGCCGGATCACTCCCAAAATTGAATCACCTGTAGCTTATGCCATGCCCGACATACCCTCAAAATTTCAGAAAAATCCGTCCACAACTTTTCGAGTTATCTTGCTAACACACAGACAAACAAACAGACAAACAGACAGACAGACAAAGTCTGGCAAAAACATTACCTTCTTGGCGGAGGTAAATATAGGCCTAGAGCGAGAATAAGGTTAGCATTTACTTTAATTTACAATTAAAAAAATAAACTTTTAGTTACTAGTAATAAATGGCAAATTGGTTAAAGACTCTCGTCATGTCAAAATGAACCTATTTCTTTCCGAATTAAATTAACTAAAAAGTTAATAAAATAAGATAAATAACATGTACATGGCCCAATGAAATCTGTTGTTTTGAGTATAGATCTCCAGTGGCGTATTTTGTAACTGAGCGGTCTGTGACGTTGCTCTTCGACATTTCAATCGAACTTGGCATATCAGTGTGAAGAACCTTGCAGCCTTGCACCAAATTAAAACTTACCATATACGGCCGTTGTGTGTCTGAGCCAAAAGAAGAAAGACGAAGTAATGCAAAGCATAATGCTGATCTTACGAAAAGCGGTCGCCTAATAACGCAACATACATTCCCACAGGATATAAGATGTGAAATATGTTTACACGAACATGTAACTGAGCTTGTGTAAACAATAAGATTCTCACGCACGACAGAGAAAAAATGAATCGATAAACGGTTGCACGTCATCGTTTGCTTCGATTTAGCTTCGTACGTCGCTTTTGAGTATTAAAAACAAAAAGCCCAGCAGTCGCTAGAATAGCCGAACGTACTGGCTGTCAGTGATCTTCAAGGTCATCAGAGGTTGATAATTTTCATTTCATCTGAAAGGGTGTAGGCTATGCGATTTCATATCAGTGATCAGAAGCAACCTTGGTTTTATCTCTCACGGTTTTCGAGATACAGCCACTCATAGCTTAAAACTTTCCATTACAAATTGCGGCCAAACCGCAGAAGATAAAGACATGGTTACTACTGACAGCCTACAGAAAGTCGACAGCACCCTAATCGCCGCCATCTTGGATTTTATTTTTGTTCAATATTTTGGCATGCCTGTATGCAGTGGCGGATGCAAAGGGGGCGGAGAAAGCGGCCGCTCCCCTACTGACTGGATGCATCTCAAAATTGGTGAAAAATTTGCACAAAAATGCATCATTTTTGCTTAAAATTTGAAAAATTTTAACCCCTCCCCAGACCACACCCCCTACTCTTCTTCCCCCCTATTCCCAAGTTCTGTATCCGCCGCTGCCTGTATGTAGGACCTCAAACGTAATACACGTGCCAAATTTCGTGCAAACATGTGCAATAATAAACAAGTTATGAACGATAAATTAAATTCAAAATGGCGGTTGCCGCCATCTTGGATTTTTGCACAAACAGCAATAACTCAGCCGCCGATTGACGTAGATGAATGAAATTCCGGTGGCAGCCATCTACATTGCTGCAAAATTTCATTCTTTTACGTCAATCGGCGGCCGAGTTATTGCTGTTTGTGCAAAAATCCAAGATGGCGGCCGCCGCCATCTTGGATTTTATTTTTGTTCAATATTTTGGCATTCCTGTATGTAGGACGTCCAACGTAATACATGTGCCAAATTTTGTGCAAATATGTGCAATAGTAAACGAGTTATGAGCGATAAATGAAATTCCGAATGGCGGCCGCCGCCATCTTGAATTTATTATTATTGTCTACTTTGATCAAATGGTCTATTTCCGGTGGTAGCCATCTACATTACTGCACAATTTCATTCATTTACGTCAATCGGCGGCTGAGTTATTGTTGTTTGTGCAAAAATCCAAGATGGCGGCCGCCGCCATCTTGAATTATAATCTTGTAATGCTGGACCACCCACGAAGCCCATTTGTGCACCTGAAATTCCTCTTCAAATTTCGTGTTGATCGAGTGCGTACTTTTCGAGATATCGCGATTCGCAAATTTGGCTTAAAATGCCTATTCAGGCCCCCAAAATCATGTTACGGAAAGTTTTGACCCCCAAACATTATCTTTTATTATCGAGACGCCCATAAGGCTCTACCTTACGCGGAAACATGCGTTTTGAGCCACAAACGGTGGTGATCGGTCTTCTGGTGCGACCTGTAGGCGTGAGCAAGAATACAAAAAAGGAGAACACGAAAGTAACGGAAAATGCCCTCCCTACGCAGACCCCCTTCCTTTCATCCCACATCAACCAAATTTTGCATGTGGGGTCGTATCCAGGATATCTTTCTTGATTTTGTGTTTCACTAAAATCGGTTGAAAAATGTGGGAGCTGTGGGGGTCGAAATTTTGGTCTTCCCATTGACTTGGCACATCGCTTATACAACAGCTTGTTGCTATTGCACAAGCTGTGATGTGAAGAGGAGAGATGGAAGAAAGAGAAAGCGGAGGGAGAGGGGAAGAGGAGCTATACCGTACGGATTTTCGATTATTTCAGGCTCTGGCGTTTACCCATTTTGGTTTTTCTACTCCTTTTCGTTTTCGAGTTAAGAGCCCGTGCGGGAAGGACAAAAAACGGACGGACGTGCGATCTGTTGGGAAGGCCGCGTTATAGTTTTAGTGATGCAACGATTATTTTGCACATCTATTCGATTCGATTTCTACTATTAATAGGGCCTGTGTTCCTCTTCAATAGGCCTACGCATGTGCATGACAACAATGCGACAGACGGAATTCTATTGTGAGCCTAACCTAGCCTAGGCCTACTTACTTCTGACTGTAGCCATGCCATCGAGTAGACCTACCGGCTATAGGCTACGTAAGTGGCTGACAAAGGCTCGTATTTTATCGGCAGGTTCACGACAAATTTTTATATCTTCATCGAAGTGCGCCGTGACTTAGAGTGTGAAAGCGCCAGTTTTAACAAGTATGCCAGTCAAAACGTTCGTCAGCGAAGAGCGATATTTGCATGTAATCTCTACCGTGAGCTAATTATCGTCAGTGTCCATCAAGTACCGACTTGTGCTTGACACAGTTAAGCGGGTAGTGGGGTTTTAAAGTTGTTGGACCAGTCTGTATTTTTGCTCACTGACTCCCATTGTTGGGTTGCAAAAAAAACTCGTTTCCGAAGTCAAATGAATTGTACGAGATTTGCTGGTGGTAAACTGCGATACAATAACTACGCCTACAGATATGAGATTGATAGCAACGATTGGCGTAGTGGAACAAATTTTAAAAGTTTAAGGTGATAGTGTTCGTAAAACAGCGCGATGTGACTTGTAAAAGCGTAGCTAGCTAACTAAATGACCACGTTTCAACGCAAAAAGACACAAAAGCTCAGTTAATGCAAGCTTTGTGATACTTTTACTTTGTGAACGTTTCACAAATTCACAATGATTTGACACAATCAGCAATAGGCTCTTCGGCCATGCCATTTAGCAGCGTGTGTAAGCGCTAGAACAGACTGGTTTTAAGCTTTGGCATAAGGTCTCTTTCATTAATTTTTGTGTTGGCTACACGTCGTAAACTAGCCTGGCCAATTAACACTAATTAACGCTAATTATGGCATCTCTTCGTTTCGTATAATGATCTGCCCATCTCTACAGAGAACACTAAACGGCCATGCGACAAAACGCAGAATGCCTGCATGCAAACTGGTTCAGACTTTGCACGTTCTGCGTTACCGTGTTTATAGCCTACAGCTACTGTAGGCCCTAACAAGGGTCGTTATAGGACCGACCGCTGCAACTACCGTTTAGTTTGCTTGTAACTAACTCTATAGCAAGTTCCGTGTCGTCTAAATCCGGTTGCCATGACTACCGCTGCCTCATCCCTCAGCCGAGACATCCCTGACATCGAGGTAAGCAATGTTCCACGTTCGACCTGAATAACCGCGTGACCGCAACAAAGTGCGAGTAACACCGAATGTTTATACTTTATGTAATGTTGATATTGCGGTGCAGCAGTAATCACCGTTGATAAACAGTGACAACAGCCGGTTTAGTTGTGTGGCTGTCATCATAATTATCACTGATTATCTCTGTGTGCATCAGTAGCCTAGTAACGTGGTGGTCCCCGGCCGTCATATTTTGGCCAACTGTTCGATCAACCAAAAACTGCCCATTTATTATAATTAAGCCTATACTATGAATCCTTGACGCTGTGACAAAATATAAGACTTAATATGGAAAAATTTTACAGATAGTGACTGACAAGTCACAACACTGAAAATCGCCGTTTTCGACAACCCCGCTTTCGTTTGGCGCTCCTCCCCAGAGCACCCTGGGAATATCTTTACTAGAAGACAGTTCCAAACGTCGGGAGCGGCAACAGTTAAAGCACAAAACGCGAATTTCGTGGAAATATAGAAATGTAATTTGTAGTTTGTAGTTATTTACGTTATGACTTAGGGCGTGGTCGCAAGTATGATATAGTCTACGTTAAGTTCCGTGCGAACAAGCTCATAACGGTCGTTCATTTGCATTTATAGGCTAACTTGGCTTAGTGGCTCATCGGTTAGGACATAGGATACGAGACCGAAAGGTCCACGGTTCAATTCCCAGCCGGTGCACTACCAAGTAGCAACTCTGGGCAAGTTGTTCACACTTACGTGCCTGTGAAGCTGTAATGTTTAGTGATTAGTGTCGACTAATAACTTTCAGGTTTCGGTTCGATTCTCACTGCCGGCCATTTGCAAGCAAACTTAAGCAAGTTGCTCACCTGCTGTGTGCTCAGGCCAACTCAGCCTCCTACCCTGCGTGGGATAGGAAATGAGTAGTAGCTTACGGGCTACGGGATGAAGGCCTAGCGTGGCTGATTGGGGCGGTGGTATGTCTGCTGCTGCAAACCGCGGATCCAATTGTTCGCTCACGCGGTCAATGGATGGCCGCATAGTGCGCTGCGGTATCATTGGCTCATACCAGTCAGCTGTCACTTCCGAGACAGTAAAGCGCTTCTGGTCTCGAGTCCGTCTCATGGGAAAAGCGCTATAGCAAGTACCAGACTTTGCCTTTAACTTTAACTCCCTAGTTTCTACAGCTGTGAGGTGAGAATGTAAGCAGGCCTGTAGGTTTTTAACACCGTCTGGAGTGTAGGCCTAGCTTATTGTAGGAAGTATGTCGCGGGATAATACACCCTGAACGGTGATAAAACGTATAATTACCTTTGCCAAGGAGGTTATGTTTTTGCCGGTTTTTGTTTGTTTGTCTGTTTGTCTGTTAGCAAGATAACTCAAAAAGTTATGGACGGATCTTTCTGAAATTTTGAGAATGTATCGGGCATGGCATAAGCTACCAGTGGTTCAATTTTGGGCGTGATCCGGCAGGAATCCTGGATTCTGGATCACTTTGAAATTTTCGTTACCATTGCGTTAAGGGGGCATAAGGGAACCGCTGGCAAAGCAAAGATGGTGACGCCACCTGGCGAATAGCTTTGTCTTGGCGGAGGTACCTGCGGGCTACGACTGCTTTTCTAGTTGTTTTGTGACTGATCGATAATGTGTTTTGCGTGGGACATGCGTGTTATAAACAGACGCAAGACGCGTTTCAACCATAACGCATGACCGGAGTGAGATAACAGGCAGTTATAATACTGCTGACACTGTGGTGATGACTAAGAAAACAAACCAGGTCACGAAAGTAAGCGGATGCTGCCGGGATGCACACACCGACTTTGCGCATTGATTCAACAGCGTCGTAACAAGCGTATCGACAGCGACTGATTGTCATCTAGTTTCCTGGATGAAATAGATGGCACAACAGACTGCGGCGTTTCGTCGTAACCAGTGAGTGGCCAGTGGCAGTCGTAAAGTACACACAGTTGAGCACGTAGCAAATGATCTCTGACTGACTGTGTCTAAGGACTCCGCAGGGAACGATCTGCGCATTCTTCAACTGGCCGTGACATCTTACGATCGCATCCCATGCTAAGCCAGTACCAGGGTATACGTACGACGACTCGATATCACACGTTTATATCGATGGCGGCCAGACCAGAGCCAGTGGCGTAACCAGTACATGTATAATGTAACTGTAATAGCGTCAGTTTCCAATACATGCATAACAGTAAAATCATTATAAGGGTGCACAACATGGAGAATCAGAGCATTTGCGGACATTGTAGTGGATAGTTTCCTTTCTGGACGTTACTGCGTGTTACACCCAGTTGCTTTTCTTCCCTGTGGTTTGTGTTTGATATCGGTATTACGCAAACGAGGCCGACCGACTCACAATCGTAATGTTCTGTCATGCAAACGTGCTCAAATAGTCGACTTGAGACCCGTTGGAAACCGCAGTGCAATGACGGCGAACTCCATGCTAGGCCTACATTTATTGCATAGGCCTATCGTTCTATATAGATATCAATTTTTGCACCACCTCAACTTCGCAGCATTGCATAGTAGACTAGTAGTATTAGTGTTTCTACTGCATAGGCTATTGTACATATACAGTTGATCTTGGATAACTGCGGGCTTTACGTATACGCCAGGTTTTTGTTTGTGTTAACTTGGCGCGTACAGAGCGTCGTAACTAAACTGAACTGAACTGACACGGTTCAGTTTTTGAGAAACTGACTAATGGGCAAGCAAAGCGAACCTATTGGTCATTGGTTGACGCATTCTTGAGCTTAGTTATGCAGGCCACCGACGCCGTTAGACGGTGCCTATTGTGATGCTTTACTTTTTGCCCATTGTTTAGTTCGTCAAAAATTTAACCATTTTACTTTGGTTTAGCAGTAGTTCAGTTACGTCGCTTTATATACGTTTTTTAACTCATTATCGGAAAACCACGTCTTTATCAAAATGCTTTATATTTCCGTGACGAATCCGGCTTTTAAGAGTAAAAAGCGAAAAAGTGACCGAGGTAGCCTATTTGTGAAGGGGCAACATTTGTGCCCTGACACTGTACAGAGATTACAATGAGCTGAACCGATCTTCGTACTTTGCTTCATAGAGCCACCTCGCACAGCTAACAATCGGCTGTAAATAGTGATGCTCCATTCGATAATGTAACCAATTTATTTTAAAACAAATAAGAAATTCGATTCTGCCACCCTTTGCGGTAAACATGTTTTTCCTGATGAATAGTATAAAGGCCTATGCTTATTGACTGCGAGTGCACCATTAAAGTTGCCGTCACCTGTTCATATTCGCCGCATTGTGCAATATGTATCACTAGAAATACTATCCATTTCATCGCAGAAACTACTTAATCTATTCCAATGAAATAGGCTTAGATGTTCTTTCGTAAATCAAACATGGTTAGTTGTGTGTTTAACTCTTGTCACGCTCTAAGTGCAACTGCAGTGTAGATTCGTCTTTAACACATCTGTACAACAGTGTACGACCTGCACCCATTTGCATGCAAACGACGATTGTTTTTCTCGTTTTAATCAAGAAATGTCTAAATAAGTGGCTGAAATGCAAAAAGTTATATCTTTGGTAAAAATTCAAAAGCAAATTAAAAACGGCACCATTTTTTGAGGGTTTAAATTTTTAGGGGCACGGGATTTTTTAGGGACGGAAATAAACCGGAAGGCCGAAGCAAAGAAATTTTTTTACTCCTTAGCAGGCGCTGTTTAAAACATCGCACTGATATCAAAATAAAACTAGCAGCACTGAGAAAAAATACCCAGTTAGCTAAAAATAAATCTAAAGTAAGGAAATACCGGGTATGTCCAATGTCTTATAGCCCTTAGTCAAAATTAACGCATGGTTTTGATTGAAAAGTTGTTTAGATAAACATTTATCAAATTTTGCAAACTGTTGTACTGCCGTTCTATTAAGATCTGTTACGATGAATTCTGCGGTTAAATTTTAGTGCAGAAGTGAGAATGAAGTAGGTCTTATATACCAGTTGTCGTAAAGATAAAAGTGGCACCTATTATGGATCACACTGTATGTACGTGAACTAAAAAAAGAGAATCTCAAACAATTTTATTGTCCGCAAATTTCTGTTTAGTTTTTTTTCATTTGAGTCGCATTGTCGCACCTATTACCAGCCGCCAGCATTTGCTTTCTGTCAGTATCAAGCTAGGTCTGTATAATCACGTCAAAGATTCAGTATAGGCCTACACTCGGCTGATGTTTGTTTTTTTGTCGCTGTCTTAACATCGGGCCTGGAACTTATCCTTTGGCTGGGTTCTTCTTGACCCGGCAAAAATTGTAAGACGACATCTTAGACAGTTTGCTTGCACTAGTCTCGTTTCCCACGTACGTCACTGGAGAGTGCAGCGCATGTTTTACAGATGCTTGTTTGCATATTTGCGCAACATAAATTTACTCCTTTATTTATTTATACTCATTTATATTCGTCTTATTATTAAAGTGGCGATCGCGTAAACAGTGAACGGAACAGATAGACAGAAAACCAACAGTTTGTAACGCAGAAAATTAACCATAGGCTGGCATTTTTACGTAATTACGAATTACACAATAAAATCAGTTATGTTTATCTATTAATTATTAATACGGACATAAACAGCATGTTGTAATTTTAACAAAAAAATTTTGCTCATAACGAAATATAGATTTTCATAATTTTATAAACATTTTCTACTGTTTAAACTAATGCTACAGATTTACTTTAGAGTGCTATTGGTGATGGTAAATTGAGTCAAGGGAAAGTAGGAAATATAAACAGTTATCGCGTAATGTATAAGCACGGCTAAAACGATCGAAATGTGTGACGTTCTTTTAATAACGCGTGGTCAACAGTTCGTTACAAATGCAAGAACAACGACTAAAGTAATTCTTAGAAAATCTGTGTCGAACAGTCCAGCAAAATAAATGATACAGTGATAGTTTAATATAGATAGACCCTTAATAAGACGTGTTTACAAAAAGACTGCAGTTTGTGCACGTAGATAAGTAAGTTATTGGACGTTTCAGAACCTTCTGCAGTTGAATCCCAAGGTGCAAGAATTCGCCACTCATCTGCCGTCAGCGAATACGAAAGTCGCGAAGAAACACTGGAAACGAAATCAAGAAAAGGGATGCCAGGTTTGCTGCTAATTCATCATTATCATTATTATTTTTGTAATAGCTAGAATGTTACACTGAACAAAATTATTCGCCATACAGTGGTAAAACATAGACAGAAACTGGACCAAAAAAGAGTATAATAGAAAATGTGTGTGAATATAGTACATCACGTACGTTACTAGAGCCGTGGCTGCACGCGAAATAAAACATTTTTTGCAACTGTTATTTTACATATAACCAGTCAACTTTTAAATCAATTTAGATGTATTAATTTAGCATTTATATAGGCTAGCAGTTGTATGAAGTGTTAATTCGTTGTATTAAGATATTTCAGAGTAAACGAGCTCAGTGGCGTAGCCAAAATTTCAATTGGGGCCTCGTCTCCCCCTTCCCTTTCCTTTCCCATTTTGTCGCTTCTTCTCCTGCCCTTCCTTTTTGCCCCTCTTTCCGCGTTTTTTCTTTCCCCCTCCTTTCCCTTTGCTTAGAAGTAGGAGCTCCTAAAATCCAGCTAGGAAGGTCTGCGGGAGCGCCGTGAGCTCCCCCAGCAGGGTCTGGAGCGGAGCCCCAGCCGAAATCAACTTTGGTGCATTTTAGCATTAAAAATGAGATCTGGTGGCAACAATTTTAATTATTTTCCCGAAAATAAACTGAATAAACTGACCAAATTGGCAAATTTTGTGCAGTTCTTACGTATGCTTATGTTTTGTCTGAAGGATTGGGGGCCTGGGCCTCCTGGGCCTCCCCCCTTGACTACGCCATGAACGCACTGTTGTTTTCTGGCATAGAGTTGTGAGCCGTTGACGAAGAATTTCGATGACATCAAGCACACAACTCTCAGTGAAAGAGGCGCACTGAGAGAAGCTGCCAGGTATATTAACAAAAAATTTGAACTAATGCTTATGAGACGCGCGAGAGCCTATGGCAATTTCTGTTCGCAGGTAATCTTGGTTTATCTCCATCCATTTCGTCGCAGTTCATTTTTTGCAGCCAAAATCGCCAAAAATCACTTAAAATCAATATTTTTAGGGTTCGAGGTCATTCAAAGTCATCGATGTTAACATTTCTAAGAAGCTCGTCGCCAATGCTTGTTATGGTAAGCAGCATGTCTGTGCCTGTTTGCAACCATTTTTACGTCAGACGAGCCAATAGCGGTAGAATAGCGTCTTTTTAGGAGATGTGCCCCAATTTCGCCCCTCGTTCGTAGTGACCCTTTTCACCCAGTGGCATGAAATTTTGTCACGAAATACTAGAAACACTAGGCTATCATACGGTGAAAACTCGAAGTCTCTATCTTACTTGGTCTTGGATCGGTACCGGGTCGTGACAGACGAACGGACAGACGGACAGACGGAGAGAATTACCATAGCTAATACGCGCTATAGCTAGCTCGCGCGTAACAACCTGCATGCAGCAGTGTAGCCGGAACTAACAAAGGTTAACGCAATTAAATATACAAACGTCATTGATGCTGTTAAATTTTGTCAAAACTACTATGACTTTGATTTGCCTACATCGTCATGATTGATAAACCAAGTAAAGAATTTTTAGCCCATTCCGATAACTGTCGCTATTAGTTAACGTTCATTATTGATTTTGTTTTCCTATTAACTAGTCTACCGTCATACTATGGTAAATAAAAATTGTAATTTGTCACAAGGCGGCATCGCTGAGAACGTTATTCGTTTGGAGGTGGAAAGAAAGTGATTATGGAGCGTGTCCCCCTAGCGATGGTACCCCATTAAACAGAGCGTTGCTGAGTTCCTATAGGCTGTTTGCAGTTAGTATTCCTCTATCTATAAGTACAGAATGGTTACTACTGTAAAAACGTCATATAGGTCTAGCAAATTAGCAAAGATAGCTTTAAATTAAAAATACCACGTTTTGTTGGGATGATTTTTTTACATGTTGACTGCGAATGTTCTGCAGTAGACAGTATAAACTAATTGACGTTTTTAAAAATCCATTCCGATGACACGCAGACGACTTGTAGAATCAATGTAGTTCAAAGCTTACCGCTCCATGTACAGTAATATCTTGGCCTTAAAACCAAAGTTTGTGCGTTGGTATTGGCCTTATAATTTCTGCCGCAATCATGCGTAATTGCAATGTGTTCATAGATGTTTGAAATGTGCCGACGCTCCGTGCCAGAAAAGTTGTCCAACTCAACTGAACATTAAGGCATTCATCACCAGCATCGCCAACAAGGTAGAATGACCGGTAAAATAATTAGTGAAGTAGAGCGATATTTATGATGCTGAAAATATAGTTATCACAACCATGGAAGAGATCTCTTAACTGCAATCCCTACATTAAACGTGTACTTTACGGTGACCCCAAACATCAAACCCACTACTATCACTGTAGCCATCTGGAATCCCTTTCTAAAGCTGCGTTTCGGATGACCTAACATGTTAGGTGTACCAATTGTACCATAGATAAATATACTATAAATATGCTAATGATAATAAGATTTTTAATAGGTTTTATATTTTTAGCTAATAGTTTTAATTTCTGCTGACGGCACGGCAAACGAAAAAATTCGAAAGAGTTTTGTTTTGTTGTATTGAGGCAATATGCTAGTAAATTTGTTTTTTTTTATGCTCGAGCATAAACTATTTAATTTGACACCTAACATGTTAGAAGTAGGCCATCCAAAACGCAGCTTAATTGTACGTACACAGCATACTTAATAAGAAAAACAAAAAATAACCAAAAAAACCCAAAAACCTAAACTGATCCATTCGGAAGATTGGATGTCCACAAGGACATATTTTATACATTATTATTTTTTTGAAGTTCTTGTTACGTATCCGCAGACGAGTGAACTGTTACGTTAATTTAGCATCACGCACTTATTTGCTTCGTAATATATTTAACTACACATGATATGTAAAAAACAAGAAATCTCAGCTAATGCTCATGAGACACGCGAGAGCCCATGGCAGTTCCTGTTCGCAGGTAATCTTGGTCTGTCTCCATCCATTTCGTCGCAATTCACTCTTTTGCAGCCACAAATTGCCACAAAATCACTTAAAATTAATATTTTGGTGTTTAAGGTTATTCTAGGTCATCGACGTTGACATTTCTAATAAGCTTGTCGCCGGTGCTTGTTGTGATAAGCAGCATATCTGTCCTTAAATGTTGCCGTTAACAAGTGTACAAAGTGATGTTTTGTACATTTATATTTGCTGTTTTAGTACTAAAATACTGTTTTCTTACTGGTGATCAGTTACAAAGATATTGCGCTTCAGATATTTCTTACAGTAACCAAGCCACTTATAACGGTTACTT
>Ga0209454_1002156_pt1 | contig 13139 bp, 7 predicted proteins | sample WorMetHERISLAND1_2_FD_187400 | JGI IMG/M metagenome (GOLD analysis project Ga0209454, IMG submission 187400) | Marine gutless worms symbiont microbial communities from Max Planck institute for Marine Microbiology, Germany - Olavius geniculatus... | ecosystem: Host-associated > Annelida >...
AGGTTACTATTAATCACTAATAGAAAATCGTATACTGGCTTTCGATTGCCACCGAATTCAATGACCTTGGATGACCTTGAACGCCAAAATAGGGGGTTTCATTGATTTTTTTCGCGATATCGGGCTGCGCAAGTTTATATCATTCACAAGGAGGCGCCACCGTCGCCAACGCCACACGCGCCTATGGCCGATGTGTATTGTGGTCCCGATGGGCCGAGTCCAAGTGATATGCGATTTTCGAAACTATAACTACTGAACCGGAAATGCTATAGGCTTTCGCGCGTCTCGTGAGCTTTTCTCAAATTTCTTGTATTACCACTCACGTGAGTAGGCCTAAGTTTGAACATTTGTAAACGACACTAAGACTACTAGAAAGTTGCTGCGCAGAGCAACGCTGGAAATGATATGGCCCCGTGGGACTAACCGGGTGTTTGCCTGAAGGTTGCAGCTGGGATTGACTGGTCCTAGGGGACCTTTAGATTTTCATTTCAGTGTATTCTCGGCCGACCTGACAGGCATGCAGATCCATGGCCCTTGATGACTGGAACAACGCATCTATCTGACTTATTATGACACGCGTATAATACATTACAATCAATACAATGACGTACTGTATGTTGTTAGCCGACCGTACTTAAGTAACGGTCGAGCTATTGGTACGAGTTGTCTGTATGACTGTCTGTCCGTCTGTAACGGATGTATTGTGGGTAAGTTTTAGGTCGTATGGGAAAATTTTTACACGGTTAATTAGCCTGTGTGTGAAAGTCGGGCAAGCATAATTTCAGTCATCTAATGCCAGGGGAACATTTTCAAATTTGGGGTTCATTGAAGCGGGGTAGGAAATTCAAATTTTGACTGATCCACCCGTGTGACAGACGGACGGACAGACGGACAGAATTGCGATGGCTAAGACGCAATTCAGTAACTGCTTTCGCGCGTAAAAACAGATAGAATTGGTGTGTGTTAAGACGGTAGCACTGGTACAGGTAAATTGTAATCTGCTGTAGGCCTAGTCGCGTAGTGGCCTACCTTAGGTATTAATGACTAGAAGCAGGCCTATTCATGCGGACCCGGACTGACAGCGGATCCTTTTTCAAAATCTGTGGACTGACGCGGACTCAAAAATTTCAGGATCCGCACATCTCTGTCTGTTTCTTGACAGATTCTTTGATATTGGCATTGTTGCCATGGCGCCTGTCTCTGTTACCCGGCATGCACTGGAGAGGATGTCGGTCGGAGGTCAAGTAGCATTAATGTGTCAGGTCAAGTTAACGGGCGCGTGTGATGTCGACTGTGGTGACGGACGGGTGCTTGACTAGGGTCGAGTATACTCGAGACCTTTCTTCCATCGGTCGAGTTAATTGAAGCAAGTTCACGCCGACGATAGATAGCAGTTTCATTGACATTGAAGCGCCAAAGCGTGACGCATTTAGCGCCATGGTGTCAACAGTTGACCGCATTGTCCGACTATTCATTGGCAGTTACCGGCTGGAATTTAGAGCATTGCTGTCCCACGTCCGGGGCTGCGAGACCCACTTCTTGATAGTATACCTATGGCTTAATTTATTTTCTAGATTTACTTTCTGGATTCAGGTGCTTGTATATAGACCATGTCCCGTCCCTTGGTTGTTATGTTTAATAACTACTTTGGTGACTCTAAACATTTACGATTGATGAATTGATTTAGTTTGATTGACTGAATTAAACTGTGGTTAACGACAGAACCGTGATTAATTGGGTGTTTGCACGATCGAGCAAACATCGAGCTGGCTCAAGCAGGCCTATTGCAACCCCGCCCGCTGGCTCAAATGTAGGCCTAGGCTTAGGCTCTTAGCCCACAGCTGATCGCGTGTTATATAGACCTTCCAATTACAAACCGCCCGCCTTTCTAATTAGCATGCTAATTACCATAGAACGTCGAGCTAGCTGCTCGATGTTTGCTCGATCGTGTGAACACTGCATTAGTGTTGGGTCTGTCAGCTTTAGGGTTGGATGAAGCTCATATATAGCCTAAGGCATAGGATGGCTCTAGGGAAACGAAGACTGCTGCATGTTTTGCAGTTCAAGTATTACAAGAAGCCTAGCTGTCGCTAGGATAGCCGACCGTACTGGTTGTCAGTGACCTTCAAGGTCATCCAAGGTCAATGATTTCCATCTAGTCTGACAGGGCGTATACAACTTTCTATTAGTGATTAATAGTAACCTAGCCTGACCGTATCTCTCACCGTTTCTGACCAGTTTTTTTGTTGAAAAAATGCACGTTTTTCCTCCCCTTTTTCCTCCCCTCTTTATTCAGTTCCCAATTGGAAAATGTTGCTCTTGGGACTCTTGGAGTAGATGGCTGAAATTTTTCATGCTCGAGTTTAAGACACATAGCTAATTATTCGTGTAAAAGTGTTCCCCTATGCCTTAAAGCTTAGCCACAATGCATCCGTTACAGACGGACGGACGGACAGACAGACAGACAGACGACAACCATGAAAATAGCTCGACCGTTACTAAAGTACGGTCGGCTAAAAATTTGGAAGCTGAACAAATAATATTGAAGGGGTTGGTTTAATTTGGGGAGGAGGCATGGATAAATTATTAATGCAAAAAGTAAAGTATTTGATCGTATTTTGCTAAGAAGTCCCGAGGCTCGAAACTCGACAGACGAACTCGGGTCTTTTCTGTCGTTGTTCTTGGTTTTTGCCCTCTCAACTCAGAACCTTTAATTTGCTGTATTTTATTGCCTGCAGTAGCTAGACTGTTTGTCCGGTGTTCTGATTAGGCAGGTGCATTCACCTGTGGCAGGTGTGCGTTTGCTATAGGCTGTCACCCAGAGCAGTCTGTGCGAAGACAGCCTTTTGCAGTCTTGTCTGTTGTTTTCATATACCAGAAAATTTGTTTGCAGCCGGGGCTTCGCTCCGTACCCCGCTGCATATGGGGGAGCCCTCGGAGTCTTATCTGTTAAGGAGGGGCTCTCTGTCCCCCTCCCCAAGAGCCCCATTACTGCTTTCGCCCCGTCATTCTTCAGTCGGTAGGTCGTGGCAGGTGCAACTGCCCAGTGTTCCCTAAATTCTAACGTGTTTCAAAATTTTCTGGTCGGAAAAGCAAAGCAGTCCGAATCGTTGTAGGCCTACAGCAACAAAGAAAAAATGTTTTTCAATCTTCACTGAATAATGAAGTTCATCATTTCACACTGCTTCTGAGCGTTTGAGTGAATTTTTTGAAGGATTTTTTCTTTATGGAGGCAGAGTGGGTGAATTTCGGTTTATTTTCTTGCGCATGCATTTGTGCAATACGGGAATTCGAAGTGGAAGTCATTGGTACTTTTGTTGCTAATTGTCCTGTCGGAAATTGGCAGTTGTCTGTCCGAAAATTTAAGTTCCTACCTTTCCTGTGACGTCCCGTCCCCCCCTCCAAAAAAAATTAACCCACAACCAGAACGCCGATAGTTTGTAAGTGGTGTGATTGACAATCCAATTGGCGCCAACGACAGCACGCGACACGACAACGCTTTTGCACGTCAGTCGTCGTAAATTAAACTCAGTTATAGCAGCCGGTGGGCTGGTTATTGCTTGAATATGCTGTAAAGTGGCGGGCGCCTGTGGAACGACATTGGGCGCACAGACCACACGCAATACGTCATAAACAGATAGCCTACTGACAGGCGCACACGTATATAATATATTAATAGATGTTTATTCAGCGACAAGACAGGTTTCCCGCCTTTTGCTCGCACACAATTGTCACGTCAGTCACTGACGTCAAGTGAGAGGAGAAAAATATTGTTGCTGTTGGCATATCCACTTGAAGGAGTTTTTAAGTCCCACACAGCTTACAATTCTGAAGTTTTAATCCGTTATGTATCGATGAGTGTTAAGTAGCATTTAACGGCTGCACGTTGCGTTGCGTTTAAAATAGAAACGCCGATAGTGTTTCTATTTTTTATTCACTATCCGAGCGATAGTAATTGCGTTGACCAATGAGAACGCTCAACTAGCCCGAGTAGGTCATCAAACTGATCGACAGACAGCCGAAAGTATCGCCGGAACAGAGCTGGGTCGGACTTGGAGAGTAGCTACTGTATCAGATGCTGAGTGATAGTCGCCCTGGTCATCCCGGTTGGCGATGACGAGGTGAATCCAAAATCTAGGCCTACGTTTTCTTTTTTTCTTGCGCAACACATATGTGCAACAAGTTGCTGCTCCCATCAGCAATAAATTTTCGTATTTGTCGGCCATATTAGCTCATTAATATTTTTTACAAAAATGTCTTCGCCCGTTTTAACGCGCTGCAACGCGCGTTGCAGCGCTTTAACGCGCTCAAACGCAACGCAACGCGCAGCCGTAGTGGAAATAGACCTTTATGCATGCAAACTATACGTCAGCAGTCTTTTATATGTGACCTATAAGTATTTATAAGCACATCTGAGAATCGTGTACAGAGCGACGTAACTGTACTGAACTGATCTGGCACGGTTTAGTTTTTGACGAACTGACCACTGGGCGAACAGAGCGAGCCCATTGGTCATTGGCTAACGCGTACGTGTACCTAGTCACGTACGTCGCTAGGTGGTGCATACTGTAATGCATTACGGCTTGCCCATTGGTCAGTTCGCCAAAAACTATCCCATGTCAGTTTAGTTCAGTTCCGTTCAGTTATACGTCGCAGTGTATACGCGCCTTCAGTTTTAAACTGTATTTTAGAATGCTAGCCAGTTTAAAATGTTTACATACACGGTGAAGCAAAGACTGTGTGTGTTTTTTTCAGGTCGTTTCGTGAGAGCGCACAGCAGTATTCCGTCGATGTCGTCTATAATCACCCAATAGCGCAGGTAACTTTTTACGCGCAACAGCAGCTATTGTCCGTCTGTTCGTCCGTCACACGGGTAGATCAGTCAAAAACGGTGCAAACTCGGATAACCAAATATTCGCCATCAGCTGCCTGGAAGACTCTAGTTTCAGGATCAGTAGAACTTTTCTATAAATTCGAAAGCGATGGTGCTGAATGAGAGGGGGTGGGGAAAATTTGCGATTTTTAATCGATACGGTGTTGGCACAGCGATACAGGTCACGCCGTCTGGTGAGTACAAGTAAAACACTATAGATAATTAGCCGCCGGTCGTCTGGCGCCCTCTGGCGACTGATTTTGTTTTACTGGGCTTTCGAACATGCGCCGCTGTTGCGCGTTCCCCTTTGCGTTAGCTGGGCTTTTTACGCGCGAAAGCAGCTACTGCTTTCAGCGCGTCTTAGCCATCGCAATTCTGTCTGTCTGTCTGTCCGTCCGTCCGTCCGTCCGTCACACGAGTGGATCAGTCAAAAACGGTGCAAGCTAGGATCACCAAATCTTTACTGTCGGCTGCCTGGAAGATTCTAGTTTCAGGAACCGTAAAGCTTTCCCATAAATTCGAAAGGGGTCACCCCGAACGAGGGTGCTAAATGAGAGGGGGTGGTGGAAAAAATTTGCGATTTTTAGCCAATAAGTCGCTGTATCTCAATAACGGTGCGAGATAGGGCCTAGGTTATTAGTTATCACTAATAGGAAGTCGTACACTGGCTCTCGATTGCCATTGATTTCAATGACCTTGAATGACCTTGAACGCTAAGATATGGTTTTTGTGGATTTTTTGGCGATTTCAGGCTGCGAGACACATTTCAAGAGAGAATTGTGCCGAAACCAATTGAAATAGACATGGACAAGCTGCGTATGAAATTTTTAGTATTGAACGCAGATTTCAACGGTCCAAGTCTGGATTTTCTAGGTTCAAGGAAACCTGAGCACGAGGGCATCAAATTGCGGTACCCCCGTAAAAGTTGCGACGAAATGGATGGAGATAGACTGAGTGACTGACAGTTTGCGAACAGGAACTGCTATAGGCTTTCGCGCATCTCTTGAGCATTAGCTGAAATTTCTGGTTTGTCATTGTTCTTAATTCTGTTTTTCTTTCTTTTGTAGCCTGGGCAGTTATTTTCAATGCCGGTGGGTTCACCGTTACTCCGCTATGCGGCGCCACCGCTGAGAAGTACCCCTCAGCAGATCTATGGTGCCGTGGGACAACAGCAACAGCCTCATCTCTATGGTGTCCTGGTACCCATGACCAAGTTACCTGTTTCCCGGCCAGTTGGTGATGGGCAGATGCGAATTTCGGATTGGAAACAGCAGACGGCGCATCACTACCAGCTGTCGTGGCCATTAAACGCTAACGCCAGGTCAGCTGACCACTGGGTGAATCATTGAGAGGGCTGGGTTTTTTTTTGTCAAATCTCGAGGCATAGTCATATAATTTTGCTAGTTTAGCCCTATTGGCTGTTTTTTTAGTTTAACCGCGTAGTTTAACATCGCAGGTATATGCTTAAATTTGCAAAAAAGAAACGAAAACTGGACGTCAAGCAGCCGATAGCTGTTGAAGAGTAAACTTTATTTGCAGAATTGCTGGCTAAATACTATCGCCGTGCTAAATTGCTACAAGTACGAGTATTAGTATAGCCTACATAAGGTGTTCTTGCCACGGTCTCACGCATAAGGAAAAGGTGAAATAAAATATTTTCTGTGAAATACTTTTTTTAGTTTCCAAATCGCACATCAAATTCGTGTGACGTATTTCAGTGATTTCTGCGAGTAACGGCGACAAAATAGCTGCTGGAATTGGTCTGTATTCTGGAGTGAGGTCTTGCTATAAATCTGTGTCTGTCTGTCGGTATGTATGTGTGAATCATTGTGATTGTGTCTGGCTTGTTTGAAGTTGTTTACCTGTGTGTCTACCACGACACACACGTACACGCAGGAAGGGGTGGGGTTTGTATTCCAACTTGCCGTCCTTTGCAACGCTGTAAAACTTTATGACGTCTCCGTCCGCGCTTGGAACCTTGTTGCCGTCGTTCACGTAGTAACTTAAGTAGTCTCTTAGCATGCATAGCTGTGTGTGAAGTTTTACAATCTCTTAACGTCTCCTCCTGGCCGCTTTACGAGTTACCGGCGAGCTATTCGCCGATCATTTAGCACCTAGTTGACGTCGTCTGATCCCAGCAGGGTGGCTCGTCGTCTGGCCTTTTATCACGTCTGTCTGTCCGTTGGTCTGTCGGTTATGCGCACGCTAATAGACCGTGGGTCCGTGGTTAAACGGCGCGCGGGATATAGAGACGTGAGAATTATAGGTCCAGGTAGATTTAGCGCGCCGTGATTGGTCAATTCGCAGCTGTCCAACATATACCACGTCTTTAGGATATTGCTCATTTTGTCGCCCGGTCTTAGTTATTTCTCAGTTTCGTCGCTAGCATGGAACGGCTAAGATCTGCGACACCGCTTATCTGCTGACGTCTTACGTGGAGAATTGTCGCTTTACCGGTAATTTTTGTCTTCGCAGATGAGATAGGTTGCCCTGAATAAGAGATGAATGAATGTATGCCTGGATATGTACGATTGAGCAAGGCGATCTCTGTAGGGCCATCGCCTAGACGCAGCTAGAGAAGAAACGGCGCTTTTTGCGTATAGCAGTACAGAGCCCTGTTACCAAATTGTTCATAGTGATTGATATACAAGCGGCCGACTGGGTATTCTATGCTAGATAAATTGCGTTTAAATAATTCTTTGCGGCTTATTGCGTCTTGGAGAGGATGAGCTACCAAGCAACGGACCTTGCATATTGCAGATTGCAGTCTTTTTTTCGTTTTTTGGCGATTACTGCATGGTTAGGCTTACTGATGTCTATAGGCTGAAGCTTTCCGTAGTTCTTTGCTGCGATGGACCGAAAACCAAAAATGGTTGCAGTTATGAGAATTACTTATTACGTGATCGTTTTTTGTTCACAGGTCATTTTCGGCCGACGTTCATCAGCAGCAGCAGCAACAGCAGACAAACAGACAAGCGTCATTGTCATCCGTATCATCATCATCCATGATGACGACTACAACGATGACGAGGAATTATCCGACGAACTTCGGTTCAGTGATCACGTCCAGCGACAAGCTTGGTCCACTACCGCCACCAGCTAGTGCTACCACTGCTGCTGCTTCTGCTGCTGTCACTGACAAACCTGCCACCCACCACACAGCCAGGGTTTGCTGTCTACTCGTTCTACTTGGTGTGAACTTTTTCCAGGTCAGAATATAGCTTTTAAGGAGCGAACCCCTCACAGAGCTACGGAGCGTCACTTATCATATGGAATCACACAGTGTTACCTGCCACCCAACAGAGGTGAACGAGCTCCGCCTTAACCCCAGCCAGATAGGCCGGTACTCGATTTAACTACCCCGGAGGGATGGAAGGCTGAGTTGACCTAGACGGCTGGTTACGTACCGAGATGGTTTACCTGTCCACAGGCAGTCACTCATCGCAGTACTAACCGGGTTCGGCGTACAGTAACTTCGTTGTCAGTCCGTGCCAGTTTTCAATTCAGAAGATGGGTATAGACAAAATGAGTACTAGTTATGGCCGCCGCTATAGGGAAGAAACAGCGAGTTTGCGTAATAGTAGGCCCCGTTTCCTGGACTGCTGGTGTAGTGACCCAATCATCTGAATGAAAATAACAGTAACAGGTTAAAGACACCGGCTGTTAATGGAGCCATCGGCACGAATTGGACGGTATGCTAGCTTACTTGGGTTCAACGCTCGCCGGTTAAAAGCACCAAAAAGGAGATGAGCTGTAACGCAGTGGACAAACGAGCAAAAAAACGGATCTGCATATGTCGCTACAGGTAACGCTGCAACTGGGATGTAATTTATTTTTTAGCCATCTTCTAACCTTATTCCTAACGCTAACCTTAACCTTAGCTTAGCCCCAACCCGGATGCAACATCTGCACATCCGCCGATTCGCTTTTTACCGGAGCCCGGGTGCCAACTCAAAGCGCAGAAAATAAGATGAGCTGCCATGCAATGGACTTTTTCTTTTTCGTCTTCTTTTTCTTTTAGCCACATGTTGTCTCACACGTTGAAGGTGAAGCTGATTGCGCGAGTGTCGGGAGCCGAGGCGCGTGACGTCGCCAGCTGTCTGACGCTGGACAAGTGCCGGAACCACGTCATGCTTGATGAGCCTAGCACCAGCTGCAATCAGAGGCAGAGAGCGGCCAGCAGTGGACCGAAGCTCTTCATGTTCGATCAGGTCTTCGGAGCCGACGACTCGCTGGTCTGTACGATCAGTTTGATCATTGCTCAAACCTGAATGATTAATCATTTTGATACACGTTTCTCATATTGCTTATATGATTGCATACTCCTATGTGGGTCCCTCGGTTTGCTTTTTACCGTCGTTGTGTAATTATGGTAGAAAAAAAGATTTTCGGCAACAAATAAATAATTTCTTAATCCAAATATAGACGCTCTGATTCCTCAGTTCCTCAGTCAGTCGATCAGTAATTCAGTCACAGTTCAGTAGATAGACACTGTTTTTGTGTGATGATTAAGCGATTAAAATAAAGTCTGTGATGTTGCACAATTTGTTTTGCATTGACTGTGCGGAGCAATAGCCATCCCAGTTGTGTCTTTTTAACTTTTATTTTTAATTCTCGGGATCTTTACTGCCATCCATAACGAGTGTCATTGTCGGTGTTAGGGCGCTGTATGCCGAGCAAGTTTGGGCGATGTCCTGCACTCGGTTGTTTCCGGGTCTGACGCCTGCGTCTTTGCTTTCGGCCCAGCAAGAGTTGGTACGCCGCAGTTTCTGTGAGCTGATATAAACAGTAGCATTTTTGACATGTTGCTGGCTTTGTTTGAACTACTGCATTGCTGCTGTCATCTGCACGCTACTGGAGTGTTTTTGATGATGTCAAACGTATTCTGGTGCTGAGTGGTTTCACGATTGGTTACTTAATGCTATCACTGATCAATAACAAAATCCATCTCTTATTTTTTGCATTTCTTGTTGAAAGCGTTTATATTTCACAGTTTCTGTCATATGTTGTCTTTTGGATCAGTGCGTTGTCGACTGATTTAACAGATTTTTTATATATTAGGATCGTTTTGTTTTAGCACTCGGACTGGAGCATTTTCTGTAATTGTCTGAATGCCTGAGATCTATCTTAATGCCACTTTTGATTGCAGATCATGCTAAGAAACATGTATGACTTGATTTTAAATCTATTTATTAATTTGGTGAACGGTAAATTAATGGTGGCGCGCTGTGTGCTGTGCAGGCAAGACGTATACAATGATAGGGTTGGACGACCAGGGCGCGGAGGAGCTCGGGGTCATTCCCAGTGCCATCAGTTGGTTGTATGAGTTGATTGAGCAGCAGAAACAGCAGACTGCCGGAGCAAGGTTTTCGGTGCGTGTCTCAGCGGTTGAACTCACCGGACGTCAACAGACGCTCAGGGATTTGCTCGCCGACTGCCACCCACAACGTACGACATCGTTCACTCGCAACATGTACTCGTATTTTAACTAATATGTCAGTCAGTTAATCAATAAGTTAGTTTGTTAAGCGCCGCTTAAACAAATTTCCTGGAGGCGTTTGTTACAAGTGGAGACGATCAAAGAGCTACGACTTGAGTTCTGACGTCAGACTGAGCAAAAAGTGATCTCACATGGAGAATCGATGTGTACGATGTTTTCCTGAGTCGTAAAAACTGTGTCTCGTCCTCTTTGAACACGAAAACCTAAAAAACCCTAAAAACCTAGAAAACCTAGATTTTTTCGATTACGTCTGAAGTATAGGTCCGTTACGACTAGTTGGTTAATAATGCTGTTGATGATGCTGTGACTGGGCACAGGTGAGTGTTTACCTGCAGTGTACCTGCGTGAGGACTCGGTGAGTGGAGCGTCGTACCTGGAGAATCAGGCTGAACTACGAGCGGCTACTGCTGATGTTGCTGCATGTCTACTGGATGCTGCCATTGCAGCACGCACCGTACCTGGTCTGTGCGCTCTTTCTCACTGTGCCGTTGCCAGGGTTTTGTGCAAGAGGGGTGGGAGGCGCAAAACCGAGAGAAAATAACTAAAGGGTGACGCAAAAAAACGTTACGAAACTCATGCGATAGACAGTGGAAAAGTAGAATACGCTATATACTTTCTTTTATTGGATAGGTCACCACATTATTCAAATGTCGTAGACTCGTAGTTTGTGTGGCTCTGAAGTCACCTGAAAAAGCAAACAGTTGGAAGTCGAGAGCGCACTTGCCACAATGCCCTATAGCTGGCGGCGCTTGTGGTCTGTTTTCACCAGTTTACACTCTGTGTCTCAAAAACATCCCCGACATTTTTGACTGTAACTTGAAAACCAATTGTCAGATTTCAATAATTTTTGGTAAGAATATTCCTGACACAACTTGCCATCAAATGGCCGTTTAGCTTCCCACCTCACCCAATGTATGCTTCTGCACTACCTAGGGAAAGCAGATCAAGCGACATATGTGTTGAAATAAACAGAAAACCTGAAAAAACATCCCCAACATTATTGATCGTAACTTAAAGAAAGATCAGCAGATTTTAATCATTTTTGGCAGAAATATTTCCGACACAACTGGCTATTAAATAATTTTTTTAGTTCCCACCTCACCCAACGTCTGCTTTTGCACTACTTGCAGAAAGCAGACCAAGCATAATACGTGTTAAAATGAATTGAAAAAAAACGTCAATAAATTCCATCTGTCCTAATCTGTGGGTGTGGGCCACAACAGCCGGTCTATTACAAGGTATAACTGTCGTGCAGCAGTTTGTCTACCAGATGAAGTTTAGGAATGTTTGAACAGTCGAGAAGCGACTGGTACAGCCTGCATTGGTCTGGAGCAGAACTTTATCGATACTGCTGTCAATGAATGGATAAAGCGTCTCCTTGCCTGTGTTTGCATAGTGGGAAAACACTTCAAGCAGTTTTACTGCAGGCAGTTGAAAAATGGACAACTGAATGAAATGTCAGCCAAAGTGTCAGAAACGTGAACAAAATGTATTTTTACGCATTATATTAATTAAGCACTCATATCGCTTTGGATAAAAAAGTGATATTTCGCTGGTTATGTTTTCCCCAGGTAGTGCAGAAACAAATGCTGGTTGAGGTGGAAAACTGAATGGTCATTTGATAGCAAGTTGTGTCAGAAATATTCGTATTAACAATTATCAAAATCTGATAATTGGTTTTCAAGTTACAGTCAAAAATGTCGGGAATATTTTTTTGAGACACAATGTATATCTAGCTGTACCATAATTAAGTCTCTAAATTAGCGCTGTTTGTTGTTTTATCATCGTGATTAATGATCTAACCTTTGACTAGTATTGCTTGCTTTCATTTATTATGTACAGATGCTTTCACTCAGATGTACAGCTGTCATTTTTGGCTTATTTGCAAAAGTGTGTTTGGTCTTAACTTTTCATGAAGTGAAATTGCAGAATTATAGAAGTTCGTTAGTACTTTGTCAGTCTGTCACGGTGACGCTGTGCAAAAATTAATAACGTAGAAATTCGGAACACGAAACGTAGACCGGTAAGCTAGGCTATCTGTTCATCTCATTTTGGGGATTTAGTTGTACTTTTGTAATATCCTTTATAAAAGATTCGTAACATTGTCAAAGTTACCTGTGTGTGTGTGTCGTTATGCTTTTATTGATGCGGACAGGTGTGTTGTTTTGTTGCTATAGCAACGGATGAGGACAGTCGTCATTCTCACCTGTTGTTTACACTGAGTGTTTATCAATACCGCGTGCAGACGACGACGTCGACTACATCACCTGGAAACAGTACTGGTTTGTCAGCCGCCAATTGTCTCGTCTTCACTGCTGTTTTGATGCCTGCCTGTTTGATGATTTTGGTGTTATGCGCACAGGTATGTGTGTATTACAGTCGTTGCAGTATTTCTGGTGTCATGGTTGTGGTAACCCAAGAAGGGCAAGCATATGGACAGTGACACGGGGAGGGAATGGTACCTAGCCAAATGGTTAGCATTGCCGACCACAATCATGGACTGCGCTGGAAATCTGAAGCTAGGGGGAAACGTGGGGCAAGGGCCAGGAACAGGGGCCATGGGGCAATAATTTTTTGTGTGCGGGCCCAATGTCGACTTTTTCATGCATCAAAAAGATGTAGCGGGGTGCAGGGGTAGATCCTTTGTTTGAGGGATCGGAAGGCGAAGCCCCCGTGAAGTTAAAACGCTTCTTTTGGAAGTTCAATATAAGCCACAAATTTGCCTGCTTTTTAATATTTGGAAACGCCAAAAATTACATATATTTG
>Ga0209454_1002157_pt1 | contig 13136 bp, 7 predicted proteins | sample WorMetHERISLAND1_2_FD_187400 | JGI IMG/M metagenome (GOLD analysis project Ga0209454, IMG submission 187400) | Marine gutless worms symbiont microbial communities from Max Planck institute for Marine Microbiology, Germany - Olavius geniculatus... | ecosystem: Host-associated > Annelida >...
CCCCAAATCTCACCCCTACCGTTCCGCCCCTATTCCGAATTTCTGGATCCGCCACTGGCTGCTGCTGGCGGCTCGGCACCCAAATTTTCCTTTCCCTATTCCCCAGGGACACCATCGGACACAATGTGTCATTTTTCCGCAAGTGAACAAAAGTAGCTCCTAAATCCGTCGAACGGTATAGCGCACAAATGTGACAGACAGACAGACGAGAGACGGAGGAATGCGTTGGAATAGGCGGAATCGCTTGCGCTGCAATAGCAGTTCCGCCCAATAATATCTACTTAACTACGACACTGAATTGACGATGTTTGTGCAGACAGACGACAGTTGGTCGTGGTCGGATGAGGGTGCGGAAGACGACTGGCTGATGAGGGAGATCTCAGCAGTGCTTGCCAGTGAGACTCGCTCGGTCAAGTTCGACCCGGACATGTCGACGCCAGACCTGATCCAGCTGATCAACGACGAGCTCGATGAATTGCGGGGACCTCCTGATCCCGCTGAGGCTCTGAGTGCCGTGCGCCCGGATGAGTACGTCGGCCGTCTGCAGCGCTTCTGCTCAAACATCGACTACTTCCTCAACTCGTAGCACAGTTCTCCATCTAAAAATTAACGTTCTCACAGCACAAACATCCGGTGGCCTACGTGACTACGCTTACGTACGCGCCAACCAATGACCAATAGGCTCACCTTGTTAGCCCATTAGTCAGTTCGTCAAAACTAAACCGTGTCAGCAGTGGCGTAACTTCGTCGTCGGCGCCCGGAGGCAAGATAACGCATGGCGCACCCTCCCCGGAGTCTGGGGTAGAGCTCCAGGCGAAATTGAACTCGGTACATTTTAGTCATAAAAGATGACATTTGGCGGTAACAATTTTGAAGATTTTTTCATTAGGCCTAGTTGACTCGGTCACATTTGGAAACACAATTTTAATTTTTAAACCTTGTTCGGTGATAAACTTTATTCTATCTGGTTCGCTGGTTAATGTATATCGTGGTTCATGCAAAAAATAAATAGATTACGCTCCCTTTTGTTAAAATTTGAAAAAAATATGTCCCCACTGTTTACGCAAACTAGAGCTGTCGAAGCGTTTATTTTTTTAACGCATACGCACTGCATTAATTTTCTAACGCATCAATTAACGCGTTAGAAACGCACCCAGGCCCGTGGACAGAAACAGTAGGTGGGAAGTTACCTAGAGCTCCGCTGCTGGACCTCCCAGACCGGCTGCTACAGCCCTGAACTATGTTACAAAATCGCACACCATTTGAAACACATACGCACGCACGCCAGCAAGCTTACAAGCGACTAACAATACATTCATACAGACACAACAAACACAGCTGCCAATAAACTGCCAAAATTTTAATCTGTTCAATTTTTGTCATCAATTCTTAGCATCAATATTTCCAGCAAACATTTCAACGCTTGTCTGTTGTGTGACACATGCTTTAAACTGCCGACTTTCTTCCAATATTGCAGTGCTTGACTGGTCCTCTGATAATGCAACTGTTTCAGAAACGTTGCAGCAACTTCATTCGAACAGTATTTAGTGCCTTTGTAGCCTAATTGTTCTGTTTATATATGACAACCCAGCTACTGACTGACTGATTCACAAAATGATTAAACATTAAAAAATGTTCCTGCCACTTAATGCCAAACACACATTATAATTAAAATGTATAATAACTTAAATTAATTAATAAATTACATGAGTTTTCCTAATCAGCTGAAGCACTTGATCTGTTAACATTTGGAATATAATTGCACTTTTACACAAATGAAAAAAAACATCATATTTCCTACAAAGATGCTGCTGCACAGACAAAATATGGTTCGAAAAACAATCTGGTAATTAATAACAGAAATAAATACAAATAACAGAACATCACTAATGAGTACTGTACAGATTAACGTTATGTGAGAAGTATAATATTACACGGTTATAGATATGGCAATTACAACTACCTTTAACAATTTACACTTTAGTACTTTTTTATGACTTTGGACAGCGAGTCACTCTCCAATACATTCTAAACACAAAAATCACATCAGAAGCAAAGGCCTTTTAGCATTCACAATGATAATCCTTTTGTGCACAGGTCATTCACATACAACACTGTTTTAATGCTATGTTCAAGCTTTATCCAGACTAGTTGGTTAGAACAAGATTTGATGGACCAGGGAGATCGGCTTTTTGACACATGACTGAACCACGCACACTGAGTCATTAGTCTAACACCACGTTTTAGAGATGAACTGAACGAATATTTACCAATTTTTGAACAAATTTTTTCACTGACAATGTCATGCTCACTTAGAAAAAATTTGGCAGTAAGCATAAAACATCCAACCACACTTGAAATGTGCTGCACACTTGTTGCAAAAATGTACAGATGATAATTGATGATTCGTCTAGTAAAAAACTGATAACCATCATCCTCTGCTTAAGTGCAGATTACAAAATTCTGTCATGTAAAAAACATTACAAAAATACACTGTTGTATAAACTGGTCACAAAGTAAATGCATGCTAACAACAAATGGTAGAAAAATAAAGGCCTCAAAAATATACGTGTAACAGGAACCAATGTGTACAAAAATTTACGACTGTAAAGGAAGCCAAAAAATTAATTTCAAAGTCGTCAAAACAAACTGCATCATCTAACCACATAACAACAGAAATGAATAGTTTTAAGGTGTTTATTGAAAAAACAATCGCATCATACCAGTCTCGAATTTGACTTGCCATTCAATGACAGAGATATAATTTTATGTACATTACTTGTGGCTCAAAATAAGCCGTCGATTGCAATTAATTAGCTAAACTGCACAAATGTAGCAAACTGAATAAACACAACAACAGAGTATTTTTACACAGAGTTAACCAAGAACGAGAAATTAACAAACACAATCACAATTACGAATTGTTCAGAACACAGTGCACATGGTGCATTATAATACAAATGCTTTCTCAGCTAACTATCACTGGATTCCAAGCACAGCTATTTAACACAGTCAGCACGTTTCTCGAAGCATTACAGCACATGCACATCTGTCAATCAGTTGCATATGGCAATGTCTACAGATTGGCCCCCTAAAAAACCTAGTTTCTGTCATACTCATGACTGCAATGAACATCGACCTATTTTCAAAATTTTTTCACTAATGTAAAGGTAAAAAAGTAAAGGTAACCTACACTTAATACGAGCATTGGGCCCAGAGCTGATCCCAGTCAAAGGCAGTCAGCCCGCAGATGACAGTCATAAAAACGTTGGTAGGCTGCCATTACTTTCCACCAGGCTGCATTTACCTTCCCAGCCAGATAGTGTCATTACTCTCTGACCGTTACCGGTACCAGTATACTGCTTGGTGACAGAGACACATGTGCGTGAACAACTTGCCCAAGGTAGTTACCTGGCAGTGCACTAGGCTGGAATCAAACCGGAGACCTTAGGGTCACTAGTTCGACATGCTAATGTTACACTGCCAAGCCACTTCACTAATGTACTCTGCAATAGATCTGCGGCTAAGCGGTCATTAAAGGTCCTATAAAAACCTCGAATGCATCTCTTCGTTACCTTGAGAAATCCAGTCATCTTCAGAATAACTCAAGTTACAAGGCCTGTATTGAGTTACTACCTTGTAACTCTCAGTATATTCCAAAGCTGACCTAATATCACGATATGTTTATGATGAGATGGTGGTTAGTGCAGCTCTTTGCCACTAACATAGCAGATAAGAAAATTCTGAAAATCTGCCCTGCCTGTAGAATATAGAAAGTAAGGAAGAAAATAGAAACACATTTTTTCAACAACGACTGGCGTCATCGCTAGTATAGAAATCTGTTAGCCTGTCATATAACTAATATTTATTTACAGTAGTGATGGAACGGCAACTACAGTTTAGTTACTTGAATTCATTCGATTGTCAAATAACCGCAGTTTAACAGAATATGAACTTTTGCTTCACGCCATTTAGTAAATTAGATCTAAATAAACTTAGGCATGTGCGTTAATTTTTTTAACGCGCGTTAACGCGTTAATCAACGCGCTAATTTGACAGCTCTAACGTAAACACGTGTGTAAAATTTGAAGTCCATACATTCAACAGTTTTTCGAGATATTGACGTCTAACGCTTAAAAACTTAGGGTTTACGTGACCTTGTTTATGACCCCTTGTCAGAAAATAAGGGATCATATTCGGATTGTCCCTGGGAACAAGCGAGCAAAATCTGAGGTTCCTGGCCATACCAGTTTTAAAGCTATCTATGGGTGACAATGCAATGATGCCATTATGATTGTGACGTCACTTATACGCCGCTGAGCACACACAGAACGACAGAATGGAGTGAAAACATTATATGTGACAAATTCATTACATTATACTTAGCGAAGAAAGTAAAAAACTGAGAACTATTATACGGTTTCAGAAGTAGAGCTATGGAATCTGGTGCCCCTTTAGAGCCTTCTTTGACGTCCTCATGGCGCCCCTTTTGAGCCGGCGCCCGGAGGCAGTGCCTCCGTTGCCTCCCGTAGTTACGCCACTGTGTGTCAGTTCAGTTTATTTACGTTGCTCTCTACGCGCTTTAACGCAACGCTCTCATCTGCAGTGCTTGAAGTTGAAGTGGTCAGTCGGAGATGGGTGCTTGGGCCTAAACAATTCTTGTGCTTCCACTCTTGCAGTCTAGCGAAAAAGTACGGACGGGAAATTTTTTCAAAATTTGTTTCATGACATTCCGTGTAAGGTTAATATTACACAAAAGGCCATAACGAACAAAGCCACACAGTGAAATTAACTACCCAAGAGAACTAAAAGTAAAAAATAGGCCTACTGCAACATAACATACTATATTATAAATGCAGTTTTATTTCAGTAAAACTGGTGGTTGGGTCTGGGGCCCCATATCACAAGAAAAATGCTAAAAAGCGAATGTTAAAATTGCACATTTTGTAAATTTTGTAAGCTAAAATACTCATTTTCACTTTACAAACACGTGAAACAGGCCTATATCTATAGTTTGTCCTTCCTCCAGGAACAACTCGTTCTCCGCTGCGAGCAACTTGGGACACAAAAGGGCGTTAGGCCCTGACTAGCGAAACAGTGAAATGACAGTATTGTGATTTTATCTGCGCTTACGTTTTGCGAAAAGACGCCCACGTTTATCGCATATCTCGTATTTTGTTGGCTGCTGTTTGTTCGTCAAAAAATTCACTCAGGACATGGTTATCACAGAAGTTTACAAACGTTTTCTTTTTTTATTTCAGAACCGACTTCGTCCTTTTATCTAACACCACGGTGTCTACAGCTACAGGAATAATAGACAACGTGGAAGAAGATGACACAGAAACGAGACGAATTCCTGTAAACACTCAACAGCACTTGCGACACACTGATAATACCGTAACGATGAAGTGGGCCAGAACCATAAAACCGAGCTACGGCGGGACCCGCACGGAATGCAAAGAGAACGGTAAATAGAACAAAATCTCAGCGACATTGGTACTTTTGATTGTGAGAACAGCATCGCGCTCAGTGGTGTAGTGGTAAATTTTTGTTTGGGGGAATCTTGCTTTTTTTTACCCTCCCATAACCTTACAAAAAGGCCCCTGTAATCCAGCTTTGGGAGTTCTGGGGGAGAACGCTGTAAGTTCCCAGTGGGTCGGCTGCAAACGTATCTTAGCGCCTCTGTAGCTCCGCATATTGACGCTATATAAATATGATTCGTATTAGTATTAGTATTCGAGCATTTTTGCAACCCAGAAACTGCATCTGGTGACACCTGGTGACCGTCTCGGTATGGAGCCAGCCGCCTAGGTCAACTTAGCCTTCCATCCCTCCGGGGTAGGTAAATCGAATACCGGCCTATCTGGCTGGAGTTAAGGTGGGACGCGTTCAGCTGTGTCGGGTGGCAGGTAACACTGTGATCCCATATGGCAGGTGACGCTCCGTAGCTCTGTGAGGGGTTCGCTCCTGAAGAGCTATACACCACCTTTCTTTACCTTTACCAAGTTTTGTATTGTTTCTTATGTTTAAACGTGTAAAGGGAGGGCCAAAAATATTTGGGGAAGGGCGTTTTTCCCCTCGTCTACACCACTGAATACACTGATCGCGCTGGAATAGGTTTGTACAAAATGTTCAACGACTACCTGCACTTGAGAAAAGACGGACAGCAGCATGGGGAAAGGATTTTAGTTGAAAGAAGAAAGCTTAAGCAGTGTCACCACTCTATTTCTTTTCACTACTCCCAGGATTTAAATTGTACAAAAATAGCTGGCGGCGGGGTTGAATTTTTGGCAGGTTGAGTCCAGTCAAAATTGTGATGAAATCATATATGTGTTGGGAGAATATGACGGAGCCTTGGTGGGGTGTCAGGGGGCTGAAGCCTCTCCCCCTGAAGCCTTCGCCTCCGTCTCCCCTCCTGAAGCTGAACACTAAAATATTCTCACATAAATTGCCACCAATATTTTGTTTCGGTCATATATACAGTTACAGTTGGGAAAACTTATATATGCACCTGAACATTGGTTTAGCAGCTGCTGGACCTCCCAGACCGGCTGCTACAGCCCTGAACTATGTTACAAAATCGCACACCATTTGAAACACATACGCACGCACGCCAGCAAGCTTACAAGCGACTAACAATACATTCATACAGACACAACAAACACAGCTGCCAATAAACTGCCAAAATTTTAATCTGTTCAATTTTTGTCATCAATTCTTAGCATCAATATTTCCAGCAAACATTTCAACGCTTGTCTGTTGTGTGACACATGCTTTAAACTGCCGACTTTCTTCCAATATTGCAGTGCTTGACTGGTCCTCTGATAATGCAACTGTTTCAGAAACGTTGCAGCAACTTCATTCGAACAGTATTTAGTGCCTTTGTAGCCTAATTGTTCTGTTTATATATGACAACCCAGCTACTGACTGACTGATTCACAAAATGATTAAACATTAAAAAATGTTCCTGCCACTTAATGCCAAACACACATTATAATTAAAATGTATAATAACTTAAATTAATTAATAAATTACATGAGTTTTCCTAATCAGCTGAAGCACTTGATCTGTTAACATTTGGAATATAATTGCACTTTTACACAAATGAAAAAAAACATCATATTTCCTACAAAGATGCTGCTGCACAGACAAAATATGGTTCGAAAAACAATCTGGTAATTAATAACAGAAATAAATACAAATAACAGAACATCACTAATGAGTACTGTACAGATTAACGTTATGTGAGAAGTATAATATTACACGGTTATAGATATGGCAATTACAACTACCTTTAACAATTTACACTTTAGTACTTTTTTATGACTTTGGACAGCGAGTCACTCTCCAATACATTCTAAACACAAAAATCACATCAGAAGCAAAGGCCTTTTAGCATTCACAATGATAATCCTTTTGTGCACAGGTCATTCACATACAACACTGTTTTAATGCTATGTTCAAGCTTTATCCAGACTAGTTGGTTAGAACAAGATTTGATGGACCAGGGAGATCGGCTTTTTGACACATGACTGAACCACGCACACTGAGTCATTAGTCTAACACCACGTTTTAGAGATGAACTGAACGAATATTTACCAATTTTTGAACAAATTTTTTCACTGACAATGTCATGCTCACTTAGAAAAAATTTGGCAGTAAGCATAAAACATCCAACCACACTTGAAATGTGCTGCACACTTGTTGCAAAAATGTACAGATGATAATTGATGATTCGTCTAGTAAAAAACTGATAACCATCATCCTCTGCTTAAGTGCAGATTACAAAATTCTGTCATGTAAAAAACATTACAAAAATACACTGTTGTATAAACTGGTCACAAAGTAAATGCATGCTAACAACAAATGGTAGAAAAATAAAGGCCTCAAAAATATACGTGTAACAGGAACCAATGTGTACAAAAATTTACGACTGTAAAGGAAGCCAAAAAATTAATTTCAAAGTCGTCAAAACAAACTGCATCATCTAACCACATAACAACAGAAATGAATAGTTTTAAGGTGTTTATTGAAAAAACAATCGCATCATACCAGTCTCGAATTTGACTTGCCATTCAATGACAGAGATATAATTTTATGTACATTACTTGTGGCTCAAAATAAGCCGTCGATTGCAATTAATTAGCTAAACTGCACAAATGTAGCAAACTGAATAAACACAACAACAGAGTATTTTTACACAGAGTTAACCAAGAACGAGAAATTAACAAACACAATCACAATTACGAATTGTTCAGAACACAGTGCACATGGTGCATTATAATACAAATGCTTTCTCAGCTAACTATCACTGGATTCCAAGCACAGCTATTTAACACAGTCAGCACGTTTCTCGAAGCATTACAGCACATGCACATCTGTCAATCAGTTGCATATGGCAATGTCTACAGATTGGCCCCCTAAAAAACCTAGTTTCTGTCATACTCATGACTGCAATGAACATCGACCTATTTTCAAAATTTTTTCACTAATGTAAAGGTAAAAAAGTAAAGGTAACCTACACTTAATACGAGCATTGGGCCCAGAGCTGATCCCAGTCAAAGGCAGTCAGCCCGCAGATGACAGTCATAAAAACGTTGGTAGGCTGCCATTACTTTCCACCAGGCTGCATTTACCTTCCCAGCCAGATAGTGTCATTACTCTCTGACCGTTACCGGTACCAGTATACTGCTTGGTGACAGAGACACATGTGCGTGAACAACTTGCCCAAGGTAGTTACCTGGCAGTGCACTAGGCTGGAATCAAACCGGAGACCTTAGGGTCACTAGTTCGACATGCTAATGTTACACTGCCAAGCCACTTCACTAATGTACTCTGCAATAGATCTGCGGCTAAGCGGTCATTAAAGGTCCTATAAAAACCTCGAATGCATCTCTTCGTTACCTTGAGAAATCCAGTCATCTTCAGAATAACTCAAGTTACAAGGCCTGTATTGAGTTACTACCTTGTAACTCTCAGTATATTCCAAAGCTGACCTAATATCACGATATGTTTATGATGAGATGGTGGTTAGTGCAGCTCTTTGCCACTAACATAGCAGATAAGAAAATTCTGAAAATCTGTCAATATCTGATACAGTTACGAATGCATAAAAACTAGGGGCATATGATTTTTACACAAGTGACATAGTGTACGATGGACGCATGCGATGCAGGCATTGGCAAAATAATCAGGTCGGTGGGCGGAAAACTTGCAGAAGTAATAATAATGGCACAGGCTGGCAGTGATCACAACGGTATATATATTGGACTGGCCGGCAGCTGGACCAGTGATGATGATGATGATGATGATGATGCTAATGAAGCAGCATGGATGCCTGGAGTGAGTGGAGACTGTGGAAGCGATGGAGTGACTGGTTCAGGCAATTCCAACCTCACCACCATCTGTAGCACTTCCAACCACCTGACGACGCACACACAACAGACAGACAAATAAACATACCAGCGATGTAAACAAAGCCAGCTGGGCACGAGACCAAGGCCAATGCCCAGGCCAAATACTACAAAGCCGAGGCCAAAGCCCGATAATATTTTCAACGCCGAGACCACAATGTATGAGGCCAAGGCTGAGATTGAGGCCAGACACGTTAGAGAACAACTCATTGTGTATGAACTACGAACATCAAGAAGAAAATTTGTATTAACTTTTTAAGTTCAAACTTCAAAGTCCTAGCAGTCAATGCAGTTCGGAAACATGAGATCTTCAAGAAAATCATATTGTCCTAACTCCTTAAGTTCAAACTTGAAAGTTTTTGCATCAGTGGCTAAATTGTGAATTTCAATTAATGTCATGAATGCTGTAAATTTAGAGGCCATAAGGCCAATTTCTATGAGACTGAGACTAGATGCGATGAGGCCAAAATCAGATACTACAAGGCAAAGGCCAAAGCCAAGGTCAAATAATTAGACCACACAGGCGGCCACGAGGCCTCAAGTTAACATCCCTAAAACATATACATGTAAGCTGCACTTTAGCTAAGAAGATGTGGCAGAAAATGCAACAGATTCTTTGCCATTAAAAAATAGCAGTTGCATTGTTATTTGTATTCGCCAGCTGGCAGCATCCTTCTCGGCAAAAACATAAGGTCTCTGACTGCTTCTAGTTTTCATTACTAAAACGTGTTATGTGTAACGAAGCATGGCTGTGCAAGCTACCTGTTTCTGGTGAGTTTGTCTTCCGCTTGAAAGTAGTAAATGTTGGAATGTCTGGCATGGAAGACTCTGAACATGCATTCTGGCTTATCGACATCAGAGTCAGCAAGTGATGAGACTTGATATCCAGGCAACGGCAATGACGTCAGTGCCACCACATCCTAATCAAACAATCACTCATTCCGTCAGTCAATCATTTGACAGACTGTAACTGAATAAAACACACAAAACAATAAAAACACTACAGCAGTAGAACACTACAAAAAGTCAAAATGAGCCTTTAAGCTACAGGTGCTTTGAAAGTTACAATCCATCAGATGAACAGTGATTTTAAGCTGTTGATGTTGTCGTTTTAGCCCATAGCTGCTCTCTGTCGTCAGTTGTCATCGAGCTTGAGAAAATCAGCCACCGCATCTGGATCGTCCCATAGGTCTTGAGTTGTCAGTTATGTCGGGCATGCAGGGCACTCGAACAAATGTTCAATGGAGTGTGGTGCCACACGACAGTCTGGGCAAACATCTGTCACGCCTGCTGTGATGCGGGCGTTGTAAAAATTCAGAAGCCAGCGATGACCCAAACATAACTGTGCAAAAGTACTGCGGACAGACCTGGATAGGTAGCATTTGAAGAATGATGACAATTTAGGCGAAGTAGTTCCAAAGACTCTGTTTGGTACAAAGTTCAACTGTGCATCTACAACTGCTTGGCTGTGAAGAGTGCATAATAATGTTTTGCTTTAGCAAAACGATATTGTTTCACTTTAAAGATACCGTTATCACAGAGTGGTACAATGTCCCTGTCAAATTTACTAAGCGTGCCCTTCATATTTCTTGCTGGAGCAGGCTGAGATTTTAAATGATGGCAAGCATGGTATGACTGGTGTGACTCCAAGCCCAGACGTTATACTGCACATATCATCATATCATGTTTCTCACATGACAGTAAACAATGGAGAACATCATGAGCAAATACTATCGCTAGGACATTTAATTACCTGATGAGCTTTGAACGAGTAGAGAACGAAGTCTTTATGAACAGCAAACCAGCGTCTCTGCCAGCTACGAGCATTACTACTCATTGACAAGTAGCCACTGATGACAGACGGGTCTGACGCTTTCACCTGTATCATACATGGCATAAATATATACAGGCTGGACCATAAAATACGTGGCACTTTTGTCCATATCTTTGCCAATTAATGACAGATTTTCAAAATTCGTTCACTGACACACTCTGCGGACAATTTGCAATAATGTGATTACAATATATCCCACCACACCGTAAATGCGTCTCTACACTACCTTGTGAAGAATGAATGAAATGTGCATGTATAACAATAATAAAAAACAAACATTTTGGTAAAATTGAAAAAAACACTTCAGATCAACATTGCGGTGAATGATCTGTATAACACTAGACTGTGTGGGTCTAACACAGTTTAGTTTCATACGAATCATTCACCACAATGTTGGTCTGAAGTGTTTTTTTCATTTACTTGAATGTTTGTTATTATCGTTAGGTTTTGTTACATTTATGTTTCACAAGGTAGTGTAACAGTTAGTCACAATGAACTATAATCCAAATACCCAACCAAGTCTTTGGCAACCGTATAAATTATTCAAATTTAACGCTAAACCACAAGATTATTCCAACAAGATAGCCAGGTTCGACTGAATATAAACCAATAGCAGAGCTAGCAAACAACCTGCAGAACCAAGGGAGCTTTGCGTCGGTGTAGTTTTTCATCAGTCGACGGTGATAACGGAACGTCACAAACTACGGGCAGATTTGACGAAATCTTCTCAAAGCATTCTGTACAGACTCTTTCCTTCCGATCCTCCAGATAGGCTATTGGTGCCCTCTTTGATGAACATTTTCCACATATTACCTGCAAAAACCAAAAAGCATAGGCAACCAAAGATCACAAACCTCTGCCTAGAACAGTGCTGCCACCTGGCGAATACAATAAACTTAACACAGCAGTTTGTGTAATACGTATGTATCGAAATTCCTGGACCTGGACGGCCACCAAAACTTACTCACTTGGTCCTCTGACCACTCAATTTCCACTGCTTTCTGTGCGTATCAAATAATACTAAGAAACACATAATACCCAGATTCACCGCAAATTTTGCACTGTTTGCCTCAATCAACCGTCAAATGTAAACAAAATTTTTTAGGCATAAAAATTTACATGATTCATATATAAAAACGACATACTCGTCCACAGGCCCTGCAATGGTGACGCCGACGCAACACTGTAAACTGTACACTGCAGATCATACAGGTGCTTTGCTCATGATCTTTGACGAAGACAGGAGGTCGACGACCCAATGTACCACGATCCATCTACGATCAATTACATGCACACTCACCTCATCACAGGGTTCACACAGTGAGTTTCATCGACTAACCCCATTTAAAACCATTTTTTAAAAACCCAGCAAAAAATCCACACCATACTTAACACAGTTCTCTTGTTCTATTAATAATGAAATATATTCTTACGGATAAAAATGTCACAGTTCAACTGTTACAGTTGTATTTCAACAGATATTCGAGCCTATTTTAAAATCACATGAAAGAAAGACCTGCAAAAAATGTAAACAGCAGACTTCGAGCACAGAAAGATGGAAGCAACAGCAAAGGACAGGCCCGAATGAAAAAAAACTCAGACTATAGATTCAAAAAATATGGAACAAAAATTATATGAAAAAGTGCAACAAACCGGGAGAAGCAAATTGCGAGACTGCTTTTTGAGGTTAAACTCCTCCATCACGTTCACGAGTGTCTACAATATTCATGCCAAAATCCTCCACTACACTAAACACATAATGAATTAAACATGAGAAAGGAAAAAGGGGAAAAACATAAATCAATTATGACTCTAAAGTGACCTTTGGTTCCTGTACAAACTTACTGACGATGCAGAACTTGTCAGAAATTTGACTGTTTGCATACTTA
>Ga0209454_1002158_pt1 | contig 13135 bp, 8 predicted proteins | sample WorMetHERISLAND1_2_FD_187400 | JGI IMG/M metagenome (GOLD analysis project Ga0209454, IMG submission 187400) | Marine gutless worms symbiont microbial communities from Max Planck institute for Marine Microbiology, Germany - Olavius geniculatus... | ecosystem: Host-associated > Annelida >...
CAGGAAACTGTCATCGCCCTATTTAACGGCGATCATCGCCGACTCTCCTATGCACAATACCGTATATACGGTATATATTACCAGTATATACCAGTCATATGACTGGTACAGCAAGGTGCGTAATGACCCTTCAAGGTCATTCAGGGTCAATGATCTTTGTCTCATCTGAAAGGGCTTATGCACTTCCAGTCAGGGTATTCAATAGCCCTGAATTTTCAGGACGTCATGACTTCCAAGCTAAAAAAATGTGGACGTCAGTGTACAAAATCTGGAAGTCATGCAGTAAGCTTAGGCCTACAAGAAAAATCAAGCAAAAACTTAATGAAAACAAGACTTACTACTTGCGTCACTAACGCACCACCAACATAGGTCGTGGTTTTTACATGCTACAGCTGTGGCACAATTGTCGTCTGTCTGCCAATCTGTCTGTAAAAGTAAAGTGTAAAGGTCGTCAATTTGTAAAGCGCATAGTCGCGAGCATGCGCACGCCTCTAATGCGCTTTCGTCACTAACCAGAGCCGTCTGCCGCACGGCCACCGTGTGCAGCCTGCAGACACAGGCTGGCGCAGAGGCCGGCTAGGCAACCCATTCGGCTGTACCAAGGTCCCCACCTTCCGTAACCCATACAAATGAGTTACTACTTATTTTACCGTTCCACGGAGGGTAGAAGGCTAAGTCGACTTAGCTGGCAGGCTTCTCACTGAGATGGTTTACCTGCCCGCAGGCAGTCACCCATCGCAGTACTAACCGGGCCCGGCGTAAAGTAACTTCGTTTCAGCCGAAATGCGTTACCAACTACGCCACGGATGTATAATTGTGATTAATCAGTGCGAGATAGGGCCTAGATTGCTATCGATTACTTATAGGAGGTCGCATATTGGCTTTCAAATGACATGAAAATCATTGGCCTTGGATGACCTTGGAAGGTCATGACCAAAGACGTTAGATAGCGTCTTTGGTCATAACGCACTACGGTATGACAATCATGCGGTATTGTGACTAAACGGTTAGTCGTAGGTCTTCGATGGTGCTATCGGATAGGGCGCTGGCGACTTTATATAGGCTGTCAATAGTAACCATGTCTCCATCTGCAGTGGTTTCGCCGCATTTTCTAATGGAAAGTTTCACGTAAAGTAGCCGTATCTCAGAAACGGTGAAAGATAGGGCCAAGTTACCTATTAATCACTAATAGAAAGTCTTTGCTGGCTTTCAATAGGCCTATTCAATATATTTCAATATTCAAAATATTGGCTTTCAAATGACATGAAAATTATTGACCTTGGATGACCTTAAAGGTCAGTAGTGCAACAGGAACTATAGGCTGTAGCGCATCTTCCCTAGCGACAGCTGGGCTTTCTTGTAAAAACAAGCAACATTCAATTTTAGTAGCTTTATGCAAAACAAAAGTTGCAGTTTCTTGATTAGAACTGTTCACAGAATAAATTAATATGGTTGCCGTGCCACGTCTTCATAAAATGAAGTATTCAGAAACACGACAGTCAGCGAAAATTATTGAAACCGTCGAAACATTGGAAAACAGATTCTGACGTCAATTTCCAGCTTATTATATAGACAAATAAACGTAATAGAAAGCAAATTGATCTGGACGTCGTGACGTCCACGTCTTAAAATTTGGGAGTACGGGCTAAAATTTTTGGGCCTATTTACGCCCAAAAGTTCGCTAATGAAAACCCTGCTTCCAGTTACATGTACTGATCATTAGCAATCTTGGCCCTATCTTTCACCGTTTTTGTGATATGATCGACGACTTATCGGTTGAAACTTGAAAAATGCACTTTCTTCCTGCCCCACCTTTGTTCAACCCTAAATTTGAAAATGTTTCCCTCGCACTGGATCGCTGCAGTTTTAACTTTTGCGTGCTAAAAGCTGTGACGTCGGGCTAATTAATCGTGTAGCCTAATAAGTTTGCCAGTAAGACCTACCTATGCTTACAGACAGACAGACGACAGACAGACGACATAACGTACTCAAGGCTCGACCTACATGTATACCGGTCGGCCAAAAACCAGTCAATTAGAATCAAACGCATTAGCCTATCTACTATCTATAGGTCCTTCCTCTTTCGTGTGGGTGCAAGAAAATATGGATTGAGCGACAGCTTATTTTTTTTCTGCGACAGCTATCTTCTGCTGACTGGCTGTGTTTAATAATGCATGACACGCAACGGCTCTAAATATACGTACTGGCTCGTCATATCTTCTACTTCATTGAAGTTGACTGACAGACTTCTGACTTCAATCTGCATGCAATTGCCGCGCGTCGAGATATTTTTTCGCGCTAAATTTAGCACCATTCCATTTCTTGGCGCCTGACGCTGCTCTACGGTCAGGCAGTTCCGAATTAAATTAACAAAATTAATCGGTCACTACTTTACCTTTGCTCTTTTTTGAAACTAACATATAAATCAGCATGATTTCAAAATTATCAGACCTATAGGCCATGTGCTTGCTAGCGTGTAGGCCTACCTGTGTAGGCCTATACAGATGCAGATGTAAGCATTTCATGGCCCACTTATATACCCCGTTTACGCGATGAAGGAAACACGAAGCAAAGATGAAGCAAACATATTCAATATAGTCTAGGCCTACACGTGCACGACGTGTGCTCTAAGTTTGCTTCATGTTTGCTACATCGTGTAAACGGGGTATTAACCAGTCTTTTTATCTCTCACTACAGCGTCTCGGCTGTTAGCCTATATATCTTATAACTGCTCTTTGTCATTTTCGAACACAAACAACGACTGTCGAGCGAACGTCTCAACGATGACATAGTAAAGTCAATGACAGTGGAAACATATCAGGCCTACAGCATAGTTCGAGAAAACGTTTTTTTCGTTTTTTTGAGATATGGCCTTTTGAAGTTCTTCCAGGATGCCTCTTTCAGGAACAGAGGTCAGTCGTTCGGTCGTCAATATTACGCTGATATTGTAGTCGTCCTTTTCGCTATACGTCATGGAAGTAGAAATAGCTCCGTGGTTATACGTTATGAAACATAGCCTGGCTGCGCAGGGTAAAAATGTGCGAGCATAGCAAACAGGCAAACGGGCTAATTCATCAGACAACAAGGTGCAAGCCTCACGCAGTCGTGCAAAGCTGGTAAATCCGGCTTTATCACGTGTCATAGGCACTATGGTTCATAAGCACTGAAATAAACTAGAAAATTACGTCGGCGGCCCATCGCCGACATATATTATGCTGCCGTCCGCCTGATCTTTTATTTTTTGATCTGAAAATTGGCATATTGGTTACTATCAAACTGAGAAACGTTTACAGCAGTTCTTGTTTTTTCTGCCGCTTCCAGTTATCGAATTAGGATTTCGGACGGGATGGACGGGCATACAGACGGACGAACGAGCAAGACCTGTATTGCGGACTGTTTAGGACAGCCGCAAAATATTGGCTTGATCGTCACGGAATTACGATAAACTTAACAAGGAACTGTTAAGGTAAATAAAGTAGGCATACAAACCAAAGGCCTACACCCTACGCCGTCAAACGCTGCAAGCCTACAGAAAAACGTCGCTAATAATAAAGTGGCATTTCGTTTGGTGTAAGTTTATGGTGAATTATTCTGACCAAAATCGGGCGAATTGTTCCATCGATAGGTCTGCAGTTTCGCGTCTGTAAAACTTAAACGCTAAACTAAGTTTAGCAGAAGTATAGTCCCACTTGCACATTAGATCTACCTGTATTTTTACTTGACACTATAGGTGTTAGAATCAAACAGCGTTCGAGTTGATTTCACTTTTTAGCCTTCACTTGTTTCCAAAAAAGCCGGGCCCTTTCGCCCACATAAACGTAACCAAAAATTAGACCCGACAGCCAAAATATTAGGCCTTAAGGACTTTTGAGTTTTTTTCCCATTTTGGCGAAGAACATATTAAGACTTATGGCTATTAAAGGGATATATAATTTTTCAAATCGTCTCATTTTTGACACACCGAACGGCGTTTATCTGCAATAGTCGGGCCATTTCGTATCGAGGCATGTAATGATTTTATTTTATGCGATGGTGAACGCTTGTACTCAGTGCATCAGCTGCAGTGAACGATTAAACGTGGCACTGCGAGACTGCGTCGGCGTTCGCACGGCAGTCCTTCGGCAGAAAATCAGATCTTTCAAAGCGCACTTCACCGGGTCGAATTTAACAGCGTAGATAAACGGATTGGTGCAGGTGTACAGAAACAGAATAAACACCGTGACGTAATATCCGCCCTCGTTCATCGTCAGAATCGCAGTTTTAGGCTTGTACAATATGAGGAAATAGAAGATGAAGGAAAAAATAAAAGAAGAACGTTTACGTGCTTCGTGAATACGAGAACACGAGATATAATGATAATGCATAGAACACGAATCACGAGACAGATTGCCATTTGAAAAGGCATAGTGCCCATCAATGTTTTGACCAAATTCATGCAGACAGGTGTAACCCATCTGTTGCTAGGGTGGGCCGACCGCACTGCCTATATTCGATAAGGAAAAAGAAGATGACGGGAAAATGCGTGACGGCGAAGAATGCGTTGACAAGGATCATGGTTTTGATGACACTGGTCTGAAGTCGATCTGACTGGATCTGAGCGGCGCTCGATCCGTGACCGGCCATCACGTTTGCCTGACGACGAATGGCGGCCAGAATGCGCCAGTAGCAGAAGACAACGATTAGAATTATGATGACGTAGAAAGAAATGACGCTCCAGATATAATGGAGCGCTTTCGCAAGTTGGCTGCTCCAAATCACCGCCGCGTAACAGACCCCATCTATCACGGCCGACGTGGCACAGGTCAAGGAGAACATGTAGACCGAAGTTCCGATCCACGAGAATGCCATTGCCGAGTGTATCATCCACTTACGCAGCCATTTCTTGCTCCATTCCGAATGAACCACCTTTAGATAGCGATCGATGGTAATGGCAGCAAGGCAGATTCTAGAGCCAATTCGTTTCCTCTGTTTACGATGGAATTCTTGGCTCTGAAATCAACCTTGCCGGCATAATCGTCGATCGCTAGGCGTAATTGAACGTGGAGCATTCCTTGTGGAGCAAAAGGTGGCTGCGATAGTAAATGATATACTGGCTGGGCAATGTCGGATTCTAGAGCCAATACTTTCCTTGCGTATGTTGGCCAATTCTTAGCTCTAGAAATTCGACTTGACGTCATAACCGTCAATTGTTATCCAAAGGCGGATCGTTTCGTGCAGAACAAGGACTGGTTGCGTAAAGAAGTGATATGTGCTTTGCAACGGCAGATTCTAGAGCCCATGTTTCCCCAGTAGACAAACGCTTCGCTGAGTATCGTTGCACATAGCCAGTAGCCCCAGGTTCCTGTCAAACGGATGTTGATCAGCTTTAGCGCGTAGGTGACGACCAGCGAGACGCAACTAAGCAGATCGAGAGCGTTAATGTTCACTATCAGCACATGTTTCTTGTGTTGTTTTGAGGCCAGCAAGCCGTAAAGAACCAGCGCGTTGGCTGCCGTTCCCACAACGCCGATAAATACAACAGCGCACTGGAAATAGACATCTATATCACGTGATGGCGATTGTGTTATATCACTGTCGGTAGTAACCAGTGGAATGTTGTCTGTCGTTGTTATCATAATCTTTCCTCGGTCATCTTTCTCTGCAGTAAACACTGAACAGTAAATTTACGCATGTTTTATGCACGAAATATCGCTACAACTAAACCTTTTTTGGAATGCTATACCAACCAAACTTAGCCTATTTTTGGTGAACAAATAACTAGGCCCTATATACATCAAGTTATAACGACATAAGCAAGACAACCCTAAGTCTGTCAAGGTGCGTAAAGAACGACAGAAATTCACTAAAATGAAATAAAGTGGTTTTAATGTAATTTATTTTTATTTTTGTATAGTTCAGTTCAACGCCATCTCTGTCGCTTGTAAGCACCTTTAGTGCCGGTAATTTAACAGTTTAAAGTCTTTACAAAGCAGTAGCCTGTTATATAACTTGTAAAGTTCGGTAAAACTGGTTTATATCAAATGATCTAAACGATTATAACGTTATGTAGGCCTAGCTTATTTTACGACGATTTGCGTAGCCGAGTTTGTGTGTTTACAATGCTTATATTTAGGTTTTTGCAAATTGCAAAAGAAGCGCTGTTGATAATGACTATTACGTTCGTGTGCTGTCCGGTAGTCAGGTTGCTTATTTATTTATACAAATTTACAGCTGCTCCAAGGAAGTAAGACAGCACATGTCTAATCGAGCAAACAGAAACTTCAATTGAGGCGTAGCTCTGGCAGACGCCTAATGATAAGAGAAGCATCGGGAAAAAAATTACAGAAAGTGGGCCTAGACTACACAATGGCTGTTGCTTTCAACTTTTACGTACCGTGTCGGCGTGTTCCATAAGGAAAAAACCAATAGCGTTCATTGTTTATCATACGTTACCCAGTGTTTGAATTGTGAAAAATTACCTGGGGGTTGAACTTTTCGACGGTCGGAGTCCGACCAAAATTGTGATGTAAATCGAATGTATGTAGTATACAGCTGACCCCCAGAACATAATTTGACAGTGTGTTAGGGGAGTTGAGAAAACAGCTAAGGGGTTCAACCTCCCCAACTCCCCGGGGCAATTCAAACTCTGATATTACCCTAACCGTGCCAAATTTTACGATTGTATCATTGAGAAACTCGAAAAAATGAAACAAAATAATGTCATTGGAGTTTCCATCACATTCGGTCCACAAATGAAACGCGTTGATACACTACCTTGCGAAATATTAATTCTCGAAAATTGCACGGACCAAACACAAGCTACTCAGCAACGGTTAACTTATTAACTGTAAGATAGTCGTTGTTGTTGTAGCTTGGGGAATGAGCATGTATACCGTGTCCGGAAAAAAGAATCTACGGTATTTTCGACATATCTTTGATAAACGTAAACCTTTTTTCATAACTTTTGGCAGGAGTCGTCCTGAATATTCACATTATTAAACTGTTAGGATATTTTCTCTTTATCTTGTCCAGTCACACCATACAGCTGACGTACGGTAATTATGACGTCATCAAAAATGCCGTTTTTCTTAATGCTATACGAGATTGAAAAAGCTAACAGTGTTTCGGTTAATGACTTCAACAAATTTGAACGTATGTTTATAATTTTTTGTAGGCAACATTAAAAATGTAACTTGCAACTGGCAGTTTACTGATATTCCACTTCGCCCGAATACTTCGCCACTTTACCGTGTAAAATATAAACACTCTTGGTATTCCACACCAAAACAAACAAAAATGCAGAAAAATAGTCTTTTTAGCTTGTACCTGCTTTATTTGTCAGCAACAGTAACAAAACTTGCTAATTAACCAACTTTTTAGTCAACAAATTTATTACAAATGTGCACTACCGCGACGCTAACGTAGGCTGCAGGAATGACGCTGCTTGCTGATAACGACTGCTGCACAACAACGTTCCCGTAGTGCACGCGATGGCCACGCTTAACATGGCGTAAAGAAAGACAAGGTTAAAAATTTTTAATAAAAAGTAACTCATTTCTATGCCAACAATTTTGCAAGTTTTTACTGCAATTTTCCTTTATCAGTTTTTTTTGTTTTCGTATTGCAGAGGCTCATCTAGACGTTATCTTTCCGCAAAAATGGCATTTTCGATGACGTCACGACTACATTAGCTATAAGTAGCAAAAAGTAAATTTTCAAGATACTTTTAGATGTTTTTAGTAAAGCGTATCATAGTGATAATGTATGCCCAAAATTATAACAGTAAGTTCAAATTTCTTGAAGTTATTCAGGAACAAGTGTAGACTCCTTTTATCCGGACACGGTGTATAGGCCTAGGCTTAAGTAGGCCTCAGTGTATGTGGATGAGTTACCGGTAGTAACTTAGCAGAGTTAGAACGAATACATACATCAAGATGAGACGACAACGGTATTTATATACCAGTTTAGCAATTATTCAGAATTTCATTCTAGAAGTAAGCAAGTCAAAAGTAACTTTAAAATAAGTAAAAAAATGCTTTCAACAGTTATCGCAATGTGCCGCGTTCTGAACGCCCGCTGAAAATATGTCTTTAGCAACCGCTTAAACTGTTCGTTCACAGTTAATGCCAGAAAACCGACGATCATTGTGAAAATCCAATAAGCGGTCCATGCAGCGTGGAAAAGAATCTACGGTTGGTAATCTGTCGCGGAAAGGATTTACGGACATGTGGGCTTACTTTATAAGCCACGAATAAAAGAATGGACTGACGAATGGCGATAGGGTAGTGGTATTAACGACAACGGTAAACTGATGCGTAATCCAATATAATGAAACAGAACCAAAAACGGTAAAATAAATTGACTGAAAAGTTGATTCTGAAAACAAAAATCCGGTTTCTTGGACTAGCAAAAATTGAATGGCAAGCATTACAAAGCGTCAAGGAGAAATCAAAGGTGGTATATACAGATCGGCAAGTTAATTACTAGCCCACTACTAAGAACTCAATAAGTATGACAGAGTAGCTTAATATATTGGACACGGTTGTTAATTTTAAGCCAGCGGAGAGATCTAATAGAAGCGAAGATACAGTGGCTGATCTAGCCGGAGAACAGGTCCAGTTTCCTACATTTGTGTACGATCGGCTAAGAAACGTTCCTTCCCGGAGGCGCCGAAAATACTCTCCAACGACGTTGTAAAAAGCATGTAGACGTTCAATAGATTGGAAGACAGTTGTATGTAAGCAAGTAGCAGCTGACCTAATTAGCGCACTGAATCTATGCTCGTTGTTCTTCTGCCACGTAGGCTTAAGTATAATTGGGTCCGCATTTGTTATAGGCTTAGAGGCCGTTTACCGCAATTAACGTACACCAATTTAGTTGAAACGCTTGGATAATTGGTGCTGCTGCTATTTTTGTTACATTTCGACTAGTCACGACTTTTACAAATTAGTCGACTATTTCATTAGTCAACGGCAGCGCTAATTAAGCTTCACGTGGTAGACAATGACCAAAGCTTGCTAACGCACATCCCACTGGACTGAAGTCACCCAACTATTTTTACCAATAACATTTGTAAAATAATTGCTGGGCAAATTTAGCGCACTAGTCGACCTAACTTCGGGGCCAGTGAAAGAACGTCACGAAACTTTGCACAGTTTTGATGTTTGGCCTGTTTTTTCTGAAGATCGCCGCAAACATCCCCATACACTGTACACTGACTAAAACTACAGTCCATGATGAATATTTGTGTACTAAGCATGTACGATAAAATCTGTGGCCTAATCTCAAAAGGTTCCAACGATAACGACTAAAAGCATTGTAAAAATCACCGTTTTAGACCACCCCTAACGCCGTTCGACGTCTCCTCTCATGAGAACTCCCGAGCACACCACATAAACATTTTATACGCTCCAAAGTCTCGAGCCATAGCGAACGTTTGCGTCTTCGATGTAAGACTGCATGTTTATTCGTTTTCGCATAGTGTTGTCTCTGATAACCAGGCAATAAAGATTCCAGGCAAACCGAAGCAGAAACAGATTTTAGCAGAAATGGCATCTCAAGGTAATTCAAAGTCAAGAAGCACGTCGCCATGTAATAACTTTGCCTTTAGTTCTAAATTTTCATTAAGTACAGTCTTGAAATATGGTACCGATATTACTTCAATTAATCTGAGCAAAGCTCACGTGACGCCCGGCAGCATCGGTGATATCACCTGGTAAATCAGTCTACAACGTGCAACAGAATAATAACGCGTTTTAAAAAATACCCCCTCCCCAATTTGGGGCTTCTGTCGCAAAACTCTTTGAATCAAAAAAGTCGAAACTTGGACGGTTAAAATCTACGTTCTGTGCCAAAGATTTTATGTGAAGGTTGTCCTGGTAGTAGTTTTGGTGCAATTCACTGTTGAAATATGCATTACTTTGTGAAATCCTAATCGTCATAGGTGAGTTATACTCTGTCACTTAATTGTAACATGCAGTAAGAAATATTTTAAAGTCGTTTATATTTTACGACTTGTTTAGAATATAGGCTCATTTTTACGCGTTTTAGCCATGGCCTGGGTGTCTGTCCGTCTGTCTGTTTATCTGTCAGTCACACTCTGCAGCCCTATCAAAACGGTTCAAGCTAGGATGACGAAATCTTCACCATATTCTGGCCAAGGACTTTAGTTTTTCGTGACAAAATTTCGTGCTCGTAGGTGCGGGGGTTCCTCTCGAACGAGAGCGTCAAAAAGGGTACCCCCATGAAAAGAAGTTATTTTGCCGCTATTGGCTCGTTTAGTGTGAAAACGGTTAAAGATAAATACAGACATGCAGCTTATCATAACAAGCACTGATTACAGGCTTTTAAAGATTTATTAACAGCAATGACCTTACACGACCTTGAACACCTAAAAAGGGGTTTTAGTCAATTTTTCGCAATTTTTGGATGCAACGCACATTTCAAAAGTGAATTACGACGAAATGCCTGAAAATATACCAAGATAACCTGCATAGGGAAGTTTCGGCATTAAACGCTGATGTCAGCAGTTTAAATGTTGACCTCCTAGGTTTAAAGAGGCCTGCGCAAGAGAGCGTCAAAGAGGGGTACCTGTCTAAAAAGTGGTTATTTATGATATTGGTTCGTCTAGCATGAAAACAGTGTTGCAGATAGGCACAGACATGCTGCTAATCATAACAAGCACTGTAGTAACGAGCTTTTTAGGGGTGTCAACGTCGATGACCATAAATGACCTTGAATCCCATAATAAAGTTTTTATTAAATTTTTCGCGATTTTGGGCTGCGACGCACAAATGGCTGGAGATGGACCTAGACAACCTGCGTACGAAATTTTTAGCATAAAAGTACATTTTTGCCAATCTAAGTTTTGATCTCTTAAATTCAAGGAGTCTTTCGTACGGCGGCCTCAAATTTAACTACTCTTTCAAGATGCATTATTATTTTATTGCTCTATACATTAATTGCCAAGGTGGCAGGATTGCTGCTGTCGCGCGTCACGTGAGCTTTGTTCAAATTACTGGTTAATTTAGGCTCATGCCGCTCATGTGGGTAGTTAGAGAATTGACTAAAAATCGGTTAATACTTGATGAAGTGCTGACTGCATGAAAGTTCGAGATTTACATGTAGGCCTACTGACCAAAAGATGCTTTAGCCTATTGACTGCAACAAGTAGGCCTACACAAAGGCTACTCGGTTACTATTAGGATATTGCAGCATAATATACTTACAGTGTCGACATTATTAAAACTGTTGTTACAAGACGTCAGCACTAAACGGATATGCAGAGAAAAACTGATCAAACAATACAAGCTGTCGACTAGTCAGGATTTAATGTGATGCAGCTGCACTATCGCTATTAGTGAACACGCGCACGCGCAGAATCTAAGTAACTTATAGCGAAATGCAGTCAAAACAAGTAATCCGAGCAAAGCTCACGTGACGCGCGACAACATCGCTGCTGACACCTGTGGAATTAATGTATAGCGTGCGATGAAAATAATAATAATGCTTTTTGAGAAGGTAACCGAATTTGAAGCCTTCTTGAACATTGGAGGTCGAAACCCAGTCGGTGGAAATCGACGTTTTGTGCTATATTTTCTTGAGCAGGTTATCCTGGTCTATCGCAGTAATTTCGATGCAATTAACTGTTAAAATGTGCGTCGCAGCCTAAAATTGATAAAACACTAAAAACCCGCTTTCAAACTTTTAAGATCAGCAGTGCTTGTTACGGTAAACAGTAAGTCTATGTCTATCTGCAACCGTACCTTTCACGACAAATTAGTGCGAAATAGCACAAATCGCTCATGTTGACAAGTTACTCAACTATGACGTCTTTAAACCGGGCCAAAATGTAAACTGATGAAATGTACGTTTAAAGCTCAAAATTGCGTATACAACTTGTGCACTTTTTAGTAATCATATTGGTTGCATTATCCGTCTGTCTTTTTGTTAGTTATTACTATTTTTATTATATTGTTCACAGTTATTGGTTATAATTATCATAGGTGGCCAGCTGTGATGGAGTTTTCCTTTCTGGCAGCCTGCCGTTGTGTGAGATTGTTGTTGTATTGGTTGTGACTTATATGGCACAGGCTGTCGTAGAAACGTCCGTGTGTCCGTCCTTGTGTCTGCGATTGTATTTTTCGTGTTTATAGTACTGGTTCTTTATGGCGCCGATGACACCGAAAGTCGTTGAACGAGTGATCGATATAATATAAATTAAAATATAATATAATTATATATAAATAAGCACATAAAGATAATATAAACACCAAATGTTCTCTGCCTGCGGATGAACATTTCCACTTCTGCCGCTGAACAGTGAGCGTTTCCGGTCGCTTTTGTTCTGTCGCTATTCAGCTGGCACTGAGATTTGCTTTGAACTTCCATTAGACTGCGGAGTTTTCACCCAGAATGCACCGCGCGCGATGCAACTTCCGGCGCCATCTTGTTACATGCCGTCATTGCACACGCAGTGAGACAGGTCGAATGCCGGTGTAGTGGAAAATTCGTCGCACCGGAAAATTATTCCCACACGGAGCAGTACGGGTTAGAGTTAAGATTAAGGATATGGTTAAATTTAGGGTTAGGGTTAAGAGTAGGGTTAAGATTAGAGTTAGGATTAGGGTTAGGGTTAGCGTTAGTTACATTATGACAATATGGAGGTGGAAAGAATTTCTCAGGTGCGACAAATTTCCCACGACACCGGTAGGCCTATACTCGACTTCAAGAGACGTATTTTAATGTGATCAGCTTACCTAGTGTAATAAGGTTAATAATATTTATGTTGCGATTCGAAAACAACTTTATTTACTGCTAGGGCCTAATGTTTGTGAGTGGGTGCGAATGCGATGTTTCAGCAAGTCCATCCTGATTCACAAACCTACGCCTATAGCGTGCAGGACTTAAGGGGCAAATACGCGGAAATTGGAGCATATCAAATTCAAGCAGACATCAAACCGTGTTTCATAAATCGGTTCAATCTGTCAAGGAACTGCAAACTGCTGCTGTAATCTTATTTTAGGGCGTCTTATTCTCGCCATTTCTATTTTTTGTCCGACTTTTAAAACAAGTAATTTGAGCAAAGCTCATGAGACGCGCGAAAGCCTATAGCAGTTCCTGTTCGCAGGTAATCGTAGTCTATCTCCATCCATTT
>Ga0209454_1002159_pt1 | contig 13134 bp, 9 predicted proteins | sample WorMetHERISLAND1_2_FD_187400 | JGI IMG/M metagenome (GOLD analysis project Ga0209454, IMG submission 187400) | Marine gutless worms symbiont microbial communities from Max Planck institute for Marine Microbiology, Germany - Olavius geniculatus... | ecosystem: Host-associated > Annelida >...
CATATTCGATCAACCACGATGTGCGACGAAATAATAATACCAAAATCGAATCACTTAGAGACTGAATTCATTAACGCTTTGTAGCTTATGATAAATCTTTGTAAGCATAAAAATTACGACAGTTAGAGTGTTTAAACTTTTTTCGCAATAAAAGCGCCTCGCATCAACCAAGCTTATGCGTTTCAGTCAGCCAAACTTGGCAGATTTCACCAAATTTAAAAAGAGCAAACATTTTGTTCAACGTGCCTCAACCTCGTGGGACTCTGATTAAGAAGCCAAGTTTACGTGTAAGTTGAATGACGTCGATCGAGGCTCTACAAGGTAACTTGAAATCTCCCTGCTAATGCTTCTTCACAAAAATCTTCAGCTTATGCGTACGAGGAGACATAAGATGTGCAGCGAAAAACAGATACGAAAACCGGTAGAACCACTGGTAATCTGGTATATCTGCAAATCGCGCCTGGGTCGGCTACAAGATTTTTTTTGAACACGGACAGTGTTCGGGTGTGGGAAATATAGGCCTGTCTAAAATAAAATTCTACCGCTGTCAGTGGCGGATCCAGAAATTTGGAATAGGGGGCAGAAGGGTAGTGGGCGGGGACTGCGCACCCTCCCTGGAAATTTTTTTGATTTATGCAAAAATAATGCACTCTAAGCAAAATGTTCAATTGTTTTAAGATGCATCCAGTCAATGGGGGGCGGCCGCTCCCCCGCCCCCTCTTGAATCCGCCACTGACCCCTGCAGACCTAATTCAAAGACCACAGCATTAACCAAAGTACAATTAAAGAAGTTATTTTGCTGCACATGAACCACATCAGCGCTGTAATGGCCACACACGACAGCTGCTGCTTTGAGATCTTCGCTTTATACAAGTGAGACGTCAACGCATGCCTGCAAATACAATCACGTAACAGCACGTGACTATTCACAATGTTTCGTTACTCGCGTTTCGTTGTCGTCCGCTGTTAATAACGGCAAAATGCGTAATAACAAATAGTCAACAGAGTCAGAGACTATCCAGACGCGGCAGTTAACAGGCGTTTAGTTACCGGAACGATATTCAATACGAACATCCGCATATACATTTGAGGGTCTTTTATATATCAACTTTCATAGAATAAGTGCATAAATCAGAATTAATTTATCATTTCTGGTGTAATATTACAACAAGGTGTACTTAATAGTTTGCATTTCAAATGTGCAAAAGAGGAGCAAAAGAGAGGTGACTTGCAAAGTGTATTCCCCAGAACACTCAAGGAACTATAAAAGGCTAAATCGCGTCGCGTACTCAATGCTGGTTTATTCGTAAAATATACATTATAGCATTATCGTTCCGGTAAGCGTGAAAGAAGCCTGTCAGACGGGTGACTCGATAAACCGCATGACGTCATCGGGTGACGGCGTGACGTCATCATCGTCATCATCATCGTCTACGTCATCGTCGTCGACGTTGCTGCTGGCACTGGCTGTGCTGGTGGTCGTGGACATGGACGCGTATTGGCTGTCCATGGTACCGGTGCGGCAGGCCAGCGGGTGGCCGCGGGTGACCGTCATGGGAAGCTGTACCGGTGACGCTGCACGGTGAGGCCGGGTACAGAGGTCCATGGCCGGCGTCAGCGGCACACCGACGGCCGTCGACGACGAATCCGATCCACTGTACAGACGACCACCGCTCCCGATGTCTGGCCAGTAGCCCGTCAGATCCAAGTACTCCTAACACAGTACTTTTTAGTTTTTAGCCGACCGTACTTAAGTAACGGTTGAGCTATTGGTATGAGTTGTCGTCTGTCCGTCCGTGTGTCATAGATGTATTGTGGCTAAGCGTTAGGTCGTAGAGGAAAATTTTTTTACACAAATAATTAGCCAAGCGCCTTAAACTCGGGCACGCAAAATTTCATCGATCCGGTGCAAAGGAAACATTTTCAAATTGGGGGTTGAATGGAGAGGGGGGGTTGGAAATTCAATGGAAAACTGGCCATATCTTGGAAACGGCGAGAGATAGGAAGGGGCATACGGCGTTTTAGATAAGACAGAAATCATCGACCTTGGATGACCTTGAAGGTCACTGACAACCAGTACGGTCAGCTATCCTAGCGACAGCTAGGTTTATTGTATTTTTACCGTGCAATGCACATGATACTGCCGTCGTAAGTCGTCTGTCCGTCAGCCCGTCTGTAACTTTGATGTATCCTGGCTATGTAGATTCGGTTACTTGGAAATTAATTGCACGACTACTTAGCGTAGAATCTAATGACGAATCGTGCAACTGCTGAAGCGTCTGTTACTATAAAGTCCAGTTTGAGAACAGATGTTTTAAAGTAGGTAATTTCCTCCGCCAAGGAGGTTATGTTTTTGCCAGAGTTTGTTTGTTTGTCTGTGTGTTAGCAAGATAACTCAAAAAGTTATAGACGGATCTTTCCGAAATTTTCTGGAAATGTCGGGAATGGCAAAAACTACCAGTGATTCAATTTTGGGGGTGATCCGGAAGAAATCCTGGATTCTGGATCACTTTGAAATTTTCGTTAACATTGCTTTCAATGGGGCATAAGGGAAACCGCTGCCAAACCAAATATGGTGCTGTCACCTGGCGAACAACATGGCGTTGGCGGAGGTCTGCGGTCTGTGACTGCTTTCTAGTTTGAATTGGGTCACTGACGATATCACGAATTTGATCATCATATGCGCATAAACAGTATGAACAGTACTGTTGTCTGTTTCTACCTCGGAGACGCAGTGAGCCAAGATGCGGTCGAGATCAGAGACGAGATCAGAAAATGCAGGCCGCAGGCCGGGACTGTCGTGCCAACACTGAAGCATCAGGTTGTATCTGCAACCAACAAGCCATCATACTCATCACTCAAGCTGCATCTGCAAGCACGGAAAATGACGAAATTTTACTGCAAATCTGTAGCTGCTTCTCACACCCAATAACAATAGATTATAAATGTCCAACAGTTGTACTGAAATGTAGCAGTTATGTTTTTTTTGCTTACATTTCACTTCATAATCCTGAAGTAGGCTATTAACGAACATACGTACGTCCAGCCGCTATTAAGTGAAGAGATTACATTTAAAAGCAATAGATGATAAATTATAACAGCTCTGTAACGCACGTCTTTCTCTTACAAACCACGAAGTAACACAGCAGCATACTAAGAGAAGAACTTACAATTCAAGTGAACAGTGAGGTGGTTTTTCCATGCGATGTCCGTCACGCAGCAAACTGAAAAGTTTCTCGACGGGAACGGACGGATATGGCGTGCCGCCTAGCGTGAATACTTCCCACAAAAGTACACCATATGACCAGCTGCAGCAACAGAACAATCACACGCCATCATCATCAGACGCCATTGGTGTCACCTGTACACGAAATCACTTACTATTTCCTTTAAAACGACTATAATCAGTCATCAGTAATCAGCTAGTTAATGTTGTGGATCACATTCTTTGCTACCGAACATTTGTGCAAAAGAACATCTCTAAAACACTGGTCACCATAATAAACTGTTTCTGCCAATCTGTCTGTCTCGTGTGTATATTCTGTCACCTTCCTGTCCTCTGTCTTCTGTTTATTATGGATCCGTGTGGTCTGAAATAAATAAATTGATTGATTGATTTGAATCACTAATGTCGGCCCAGTACGGACATTATGCGGCCGTCTGCCTAAAGCTGTGCAATCCTAAAACTCTAACTCTGACCTTCTGAACCAAGAATTGACACATCAATTATTCCTACAGTAAAAAATGTGCACAACAATTTTGGTTTTTTGGCACCTTTTAAGGTTTGAGTTAGGAGCTCGTACACAATGAACGAATGGACAGCAAGTCTGATATCACTGTAATCAGTACATAACATAACATATGACATTATAATATTCATTTGTTACAAATTGTAAGAACACAAATATGTCATAATTTGTAATGCACATTTTGTAAAAAAAATATATGTAACATTCTGACTGGCTTACACGTCACTTTTTGCAGTGTATCTGCGATCAAACAACGCTTCCGGTGCCATCCACTTTACAGGCAGACGACCCTGTAAAGTAAGTAAGTAAGTAAATGATTTATAAAGCGCCAAAGTCTCAGAAGGAATCAGGGTGCATAAAGTATAACGCAATACAATTTAATACAATATGGAATAAAATTTTTGATGTAGTGCAAAGGCACAGAGTTTTCAACTTGCTGTACAAAACATCACTGCACCAACTACAGATAAAAGAATTACATAAATCGACAAACCAAAATTATAGTTATTCCATCCGTTTACTCACTGTCAGCCACTGTACTGCATTAATTACAACAACTTATAAAGCCATTTACTGTGTAACTTCTCTATGCCGACAGCCTGACGTATTTCGTAAATGAGCAATTTTGATCTAAAATAATACTCGTTGGTTTTATTTGCAACCTCTTGGAGTTAACACAACCGTGAAAATTGTACATGAAACCAACTACTACTACAAATATGCAGCTCTCTCTCCGTTGGATTTTTCCCGGACTAAACCCTGCATCAATAAGACTATATTGAGAGTTTCATGGAGTGCAAACGTTGTAATTACAAAGCCATGCATTCGATGTACTCACGTCTGTCGTCTTGCGGTAGTAATCAGTGTTGAAGACGTTGCGTGTCAGTCCGAAGTCGGCGATTTTGACGACGAAGTCTTGAGCGACAAGCACGTTCCTCGCAGCCAGGTCGCGGTGAATACACTGCACGCACAAACACGCCGCGTCAGTCATAGACGCGTACGATAGTTTCAAAAGTTACTTCGATCAAAGTCTGTCGTGAGTACAGCAGCACATACGTTGGAGACCGGTCTCTAAAAGTAACTTATGAGAACGACATATATGGCAGTATTCTTACAGTTGGAATGGCCTCTGTCTCACCCAATCCACTGCATCGAAGCAGCCTAAAAGACGTACATTTTTTGGTAAACATTTGATTTCGCAGTAACTTCACAAAGTAAAAGTAGTCGCATCGCCTGGCTGAATTATAGCACATGTAGGCCTAACAGCAGCAGAAATATTTGGCAAGAATGCAGTTGTTACGCTAAAGTCACAGTGCCACCGTGTGTTGTTGATGTTACCATTCTGGTGGACAAGTAGTCCATGCCGCGAGCGGTCTGATAGGCAAACGACACGAGATCTTTCATCGTCAGTTGTGGCTTCTCCAGCGGTGCCAGTCGATGAGCGTCGGTCAGTGTCGGTTGATAGGCAGCGCCTCCTCGTTCCGTTGAACTGCTCGCTGCACTGCTAGTCGATCGGTCTCCCATAGATCGTCGATCTCGTAGAAAATCTCGCAGATTCCCGTGCCGCGCGAACTCCACGATCACGTACAGCGGACCTGCGTGACATCACACACACGTCATCATCTTGACGTCACAAGCCAGCGTCAGCTGCACTGGCTGCAACTTACGGGCGGGCAGCGTTATTGGCGTGTTACAGACTTTAATTTTTAGCTCATTTAATTTTTAGCTCACTTTTCAACTCAGTAATGCACTGGGTACTCCATGAAAAATTAGCCTCTAACTTTCACGCATTCTCTTTTATACCTTCATAACTTCATCAACTGTATTTGATCGATTTAATGAGCTCAAGTGCCATGTGACAGCACCAGAAATATTGTACGTCTTGTATAAAAGTGTTAGCCAATTAAATAGAAATGTTTAAAAAATCAGCCTTTTAAGATTGTTTTGAACTGTACGAGTAGCCTAGATAAAACAACACACGGTATAATCTAATCTAAACTAATTTAATCTGATCTAAAAACGATAATTGTTATAACCTCAGCAATTGTCACGTTTAACTGTAAATCAGAAGTGGGGGACATTTTTATTAATTTGTATGAAAAGAGTAGAGAGAACTGTACTAGAGGGGCTAAACCCACAGCTAGAGATTTTCAGCAAAATTTAGAGTACTACTCTTCACGATAACCCATCTCAGAGCTACGAAACGTCACCTGCCAAATGGGATCACACCCGACACTGGTGAATGCGCCCCACCTCAACGCCAGCCAGAGGTGTTGATTCTCAATTAACTTATTCTAAAAGGATGGAAGGCTGAGTTGACCTTGGTGTTGGTTACATACCAAGATGGTTTATCTGACCGCAGACAGTCAGCCATCCAAGTAGTAACCACTTGATAGCGACCCCACAGGGAATCAAACCAATGACCTGGCGATCGTAAGTGCGACGTTCTAGTCGTTAGACTACCAAGCCAGCAAGGGCGGTGACGACGTGGTCTTTTGTCCTCCTTTCCTCAGATGGCTATTTCTGCGAATGTGGCCAGCCAGCCAACAGTGCGGTGAGTTGTTACTGACCGTTCTGCGTGCAGCAGGCGAGTAGGTTGATGATGTTGATGTGTCGTCCCATGAGTTTCATCACTTCCATCTCTTGCACCAGATCACTCACGTCGCGATCCGACGCGTCGGCTGCACACATGATGACCGTGTATTAACATCACCCACTGAAACACTCTATGCTTCAAACTTGCTTTCAACAAAAATGCTAGTCACACAAGCGCCTTCCAACACTGCTTTGTTATTTATTTAGCAGCCAAACTGCACCGTGTACAAAAAACAAAGAAAGTATATATTGTGAGTCAAAAAACACGCCGTTTGATTTTTTCCTATCTTATTGACTAATTTCAAAAATTCTTCCACTGGCACCGTCAGGGGAAAAATTTCCAATAGTGTGCTTGTAAAATATCCCAGAGCGTCTTAACATCAAAAATTTGATAGCATGTTTTTTCACTCATTGTGTCTATCATCAGTAAATGTATTCTAGTGGCTGCTTGGCTTAGTGGAACTTACTCTACATCAGGCTTGGTTAGTGCACCTGAAACGGTGACCGACTGCAGTGGGTAAATTATCTCAGCATGTAACCAGCCACCAAAGTAACTCAGCCTGGCCATCCTTCGTTCCACAGGTAGAAGCATACAGTAAGTACCAGCAACAGCTGAGGTGCAAACAAGTTCATTGTGCAATGCAGCAGTCCCGTATCTGCATGCGTTATTCTCCTGAGATTTTCTGATGCTCGATGACCTTGACTTACGACCTTTAAATCTAGTTGGACACCGTTTACTCCTGCCTTGAAAATGTTTATGCTAATTTTGTTCGTGTCGCTTTGTTTTCGAGTTAAGAGCCCACACGACATAAACAGACAGACAAACGAGCGAGCGAAATGAAGATTAAAAATAAAATTGCAAGACAGACAGAACACAGTCAAAATAAAAATGAGGGAACCTTTGAGCGTCTTGACAGCTACGGTGGTTTTGTCGTTCTTGTCGCCGTCAATGCCGTGTGCTTCTGCTTTCAACACGACACCAAACGCTCCTTCGCCCAGTATGTCAGCCAACACTAACCTACCAGCATTTACCTTCGGTGTCAATACTCTTTCAATTATCAAGCTACTATCTGCATCTACGATAGGACAAAGATCTGGAACTGTATCGGTTTTGCTGTCGACAAACTATAAACGTTTCAACGACTCGAGGCACATTTATTTAAGACTAAGATCGTGGCACGTGCCATCCATTAGTAATTTTCTCTGATTTTGGCAAAGCACGCTTAATAATACCGGTAACAAAAACACAAAAGTAATAAGGTTAATTAATAACACTTACTGCACTTAATTCGTGTTAATATACACGGAAAGAGGTATAGTACCATCCTCACCGGGGAAGTTCGTATGCCATATGTTCGTTTGTTCATGCAATTAATCTGCAACAACTAGTCGGGCCTCTACAATGAATTATACCAAGCTTTATTAACTTCACGGCTAATAAATCAGCCATTCGTGACTGAGGATCATGAATGTATATAGGCCTACCTGTCTCGTGGAAACTCCCAGTCGGTGTCGAGTGGTATCTGGTAGTCACCTGAGTCTGCTGACCGGACGCTCTTTAGTCTCACAGGTACCAGCGGCGCGAATGACGAGCCACGTGACACCGGTGTCTAAACCAACGACCACACACGTAGTAGACAGTGATGCGCACGTGCGATAAAACAGAATAACAAAATAATAGGATGTTTACACGATCGAGCAAACATCGAGCAGCTAGCTGGACGTTCTATGGTAATTAACATGCTAATTAGTAAGGCGGGCGGATTGTAATTGGAAGGCCTATGTAACACGTGATCAGCTGTGGGCTAAGAGCCTAAGCCTTGGCCTACATTTGAGCCAGGAGCGGGGTTCCAATAGGCCCGCTTGAGCCAACTCGATGTTTGCTCGACGTTTGCTCGAAGTTTGATTGACGTCTGCTCGATGTTTGCTCGATCGTGTAAACACCCTATAAAATAATCAGCTATGGGACCCCCTGATGCAGTGGTGAAGCTTATAGTGTTTACACGATCGAGCAAACATCAAGCAGCAAGCTGGACGTTCTATGGTAATTAGCATGCTAATTAGGACGGCGGGCGGGTTGTAATTGGAACGCCTATATAACACGTGATCAGCTGTGGGCTAAGAGCCTAAGCCTAGAAATACACTTGAGCCAGGAGGCGGGGTTGCAATAAGCCTGCTTCTGCCAGCTCGATGTTTGCTCGACGTTTGCTCGATGTTTGCTTCGTAAAGGCTATGCTTTATGCATGCGTCATATTTGCTCGATGTTTGCTCGATCGTGTAAACACCCTATTATATACAACCCTGTCCTAGACTCCCTAGGCGAATTAAAAAGAAAAAGAGGAGGAAAAAGGGAGTGAAGAGAGGAAGATGAAGAAAAAAAGAGGAAAAGAATAAAAACGAAAGAAAGAAAAACCCATAAGTCTATCCAATCTAAGGCCCCCAACAACTTTAATATCAACACTGTATGTGTGTCTTAATGCACGTCAATTTGTTGGCTTCTATAAAATTTATAGCGCATATAATACGTTTACTTATATTGTACGTACATGCGCAGTGTACACACAATAAATGTATACACAGAGAGTATGCCACATAACCCAACACACTCGACTTCCTTTAGCCGGTCAGTTCTCGCCATGTTACTCAAGTTTAAGTCAGTTCTCAAAAAAGCTTTCAGAAACGGTTGCAGCAAAACTTTTGCAAACTGGATGCACTTCATACCGCCAAACAAGAGCTTCGAAGCACTGCGAGATGTATAAAAACTATAAACAAAAGAGTATCTGTAGAAACATCAAAGGCATTTGCAGACAGAGAGACAGACCTTTGCAGTCGGCTCAGTGCCACTGGCGTAGAGAATGTTGTTGCGCATGAACAGGATGCGTTTGCGCAGCGGCGGCGCGTGCACCAGTGACTGAAGTATGTCACGTGGCGCTCCCGCCGTTCCGCCAGTGACGTCACCACGCCGTGCGATGACGTCACAGCACATCAGGACGTCACAGCGTCGCCGTTGCCAGTAGCAACAGCAGCAGAAGAAGACGACGACCGATGTGACAAGGGCACCAGATGTCAGCAGCAGTATCAAGACCCAGAGCAGACTTGTGCTGGACCGGCGACTTCCTGTTGCAGTTTCGTTTCCAGCGCCTATATGAAACACGCCACCATCATCATCACCAGCAGCAGCAGCAGCAATGTGTAATAAAGACTCTTATAAGACAGAGTCGCAAAATAGGTTCTAAGATCTACATTGTACCATTAATCACAAACGTTGCTGACCAGACATCCAAATCTTCAGTAAAAATTACAACGTGTAAACGAACAGCAAACAATATTTTCATGTTGCTGCGATAATCACGACATGTACATAATTCACCAATATGCCAGCCAAATCTCCATACTTGTCGTAGAGACAATGACTACAGTACTATAATATCTATATGTACAGTGCGTACGTGTCGTGACGGGCTTGACGGTAAGCCAGAAAGACTCATGTGAGAATCCTACTGCATTGCCGACCAGACATGTGTACCAGCCGTCGTCTTGCACGGTCACGTTCTCCAAGACTAGCACGAACGGATCAGAGTTTGAAGCCGCATCATTCTGCACAAAAAGCGCACAGCGCGGCGTCTTCCTATATACATGTACATCATGTCCCAGAAAAAGAACCCGTGCCATTGTTATTTTTTAATAAATCTGTAAAACACAGGCCGCTTTTAATAATTTTTGGCACACAACATCGCAAAGAAACTTGACGTAAATGACTGTAGTTTTGGCCACCTCACCTTAATAGGCCTACTGTTGTGAAATGCAAAAGTTGTAGTTTGGCCGTTTACAAGAATGAATTTGTAGTGCATACGTCGGCTCAGAAAATTATCGCTGAGGCCACAAATCATTGAAAATTTGTTAGTTCTTCAACAATAATCGCAATCACTTTAAAATCGTGTTGCCCGCTGTCTGGATCTCTTTCTGCAGTTCCAAATTTGTCAGTGTTTGAAAGCAAGTAGCCAAATCCTCTGCACGTCCAATTTTTTGCACAAATTCTTTAAGAAACTTTCGTAAACTGTAACTTTCTTAGCTGCCATAAACTCGTAATCAACTGTTTGTTGTCTGCAGTAAACAGAACACCATTTTTTGAAACAGTAGCTATGGCGTCAAAGTTCCCCCTGGACTCCAATCACGCCGAGTCTTTGCTGCACAGTGGCTATGCACGCATCATCAACAGTATAACAAGCGAAGTATACGTACGTGTACGACGTTGACGTAAGGTTCGCCGTCGTCGCGCTGGTACGAGCTGTTGACGCTGTAATGCTTCAGCCACTGAATGTGAGGCTGCGAATCGCTGAGAACATTACACTCAAACACGACCGTCTGACCGACCTGCGCCGTCGCATTGCGAGGCCGCACGTACACGACCGGCTTGTGCGGATAAACCGCTACAAATATACGTTCATAAACTCGCGAATTACAATACGGGTGTAAACTTTCACTAAACACAGTGGTGGCTGATTCAAAAGTATTAGATGGGAAGGGAGAGGCGAATATGCTAACGGCGCGAGAGCTCCCTCCCCAAAAATGCAAATAAACAACCACATTATAATACTTACAACGGCCAGCTGCTCGATACATGTTAACGTCTCGGATATTGGACGAAATGCATCAACGCCCCGTCCTTCCAAAAATCATCAAAATCCGTTTTTTTCTGCTTCTTGTTGCATTTTCTACATTTCTGCCTTGTGAAAAATAAACACGAACATATTAATCTCGCAGATAGACAGGTAGGCAATCTAACAGGTAAACAAATATGGGTGAACTGAACATAACCTCCAGGTTCCCTTCTTCTCTAGAAAAGTTAATTAAGCTTATACAGCATTAAACATAACGACGCATAAGAAGCTATACACATACAAGTGACAAGCAATTCGACAGTGGCGCTGATCTGACCAAGTCGATTGGACACGACACACGTGTAGTTGGCGTTGTCAGTCTGTGGACTCACGTCCTTCAGCCGCAGCAGATACTTCGAGTCCAGCTGCTTCGTCTGTGTCCAACGGCACAACCACTACATCTTGAAAACCTCAACAAAGACGTATAGACAACAAAGCTTTCTGTAAAAAGGATACAGGTTTGGACCCCTAAAGCCCAAAGAGCCGTAAATCGAGTCCGAAGGCCTGAAGCGGGGGCGAAATTTTAGGGAAAAGGAAGCGACCCCCTCCCTACCAGCTAGGGGATCTGAGGGAGCGCTGTAAGCCCTCCAACAGGAGTCGGGGCAAAGTCCATGCCGCAAACGCACATCTTGGGTGTATTTATAAGAGCTCATGCAGAGATGGCATTCAGTAAAATACAGCATGCGAAATGCTAAAATGCTACATATACTGGATGCAGATCGAAGCCAAAACTAATGTAGTCTGGCACAAGATGCTTTTTATCCCAGAATCATGGGCCCCCTCTAACCCTTTGGTGGGAGGGGAGCTTCAACCCCCCTATCTCGCCACTGACTCTCAATAACAACTAACAACACAGCATGGTTTAACTAACAATATTAATGAAAAATGGAGATTATTGGACAATCGAAAGCGATACGTGCATGGAAAATAGTTAACAACCTCTAGTATTAGATCTTATATACATCACCGTTGACTGACAGAATAAATCTATAGAAGGGTTTGCATAAATTGCTTAAAATCATAGATACAATTACAAGGTACGCACATCACCGATTCGTTCACTTGCGATGAAAGGCTCTCCGTTCTTAAGCCAGCGAATGGTTGGTCTTGGGTTGCCGTGAGCGGGACATCTGAAGTCAACAGTACGCAAAGCCGGCGTCGTCTCCAGTCGATACTCCGGCACGACGCCTGCCCATCGAGGTCCGTAGTCTACAAGTGATAAAAGTATATCACATCCCAATAAGCTGCATTGCAGAAGTAAATGCGTTTGGCGGCCGAGCTCCGTCCGAAGACATTAAAGCAGCTTTTAGCGCTCCGCAGATCTCATGGAGTTGAATTAACGGAAGAAACAAAAAAGGAAAAAAGACGAAAAATGGACGTGGTTAAAAAGGGGAGGGAAAAGAGGAAAGGAGACGCAAGCTGAAGTTTAGACCTCATCGTTAAATCCATGCGTAAATTTAATAATAAGCAAGCGCGTGCTTATTAAAACACGCAATCCGGAGGGCGCCCTGCACCGGCTGCTCGTTCTGACGAATTCAAGGTGCAGATTGGTATAGTGTGTGTGTTCAAGTTAATGAATGTCTGGTCAAACATGTGGCCATCTACTAGGCTTAGGCCTACTGCAGAGATAACTACCACGCTACGGGCATCTGCTGTATGGTCTTCGTGATTGGTACGAATGGCAACCATTACAGGTGCTAACTGCAAGAACTAACATTGGGCCGATGACGAAATTCACTCGAGTGATCTGAATTGAATGTGGTCTGTAGAGCTTACGTGTATCATATTTCAAAGTAAATCATATATAAGCTTAGCTGAAAATGTTCTTCTTACAGGCCTACTTATAAAAATTCTCATCCACTTAGCCAATGGCATCATCATTGACGCTCAGTGCCCACTATAATTTGTAATGTATTACATTTACTAATTTCCTCTAATACTCTTCCTATTTGAATTTCTATTTCTAAGGCTATAATTTTACATAGGCTACAAAAGCTAGAAATTTTACTATTCATTTTAGTAACACACATAAAGGATTTCATAATTTACTGGTCAGTCATGCATAAGATTGTAATTTTTTTTAAAATACAGTCAGATCTGTCTGATGCTAATTTTCAACGTTCTGTGTG
>Ga0209454_1002164_pt1 | contig 13126 bp, 8 predicted proteins | sample WorMetHERISLAND1_2_FD_187400 | JGI IMG/M metagenome (GOLD analysis project Ga0209454, IMG submission 187400) | Marine gutless worms symbiont microbial communities from Max Planck institute for Marine Microbiology, Germany - Olavius geniculatus... | ecosystem: Host-associated > Annelida >...
GAAGAGCAGACTTACGGCCCGTACGTAAATATGTCACTTCTAGACGTATAAAACACAACAACAAGTAGAACTGAACAGTGACGGAGATAAATCGTACAAGTTGACAGCCGTCGCCGATCTGTTGTCGAACCATCTTAACACGTCGCTCATCCTCACTTCTGTTTAGCCCAACCTTCATCTTGAAACTACAAAATGTTCCAAACTTTGTAAACTTTGTGAAAATTGGTCAGCTTTTAAATAATATTACTCAAAAGGTAAAGTATAGCTACTAACTAAGCGATTAACTTGTGGTTTTTACGCGCGAAAGCAGGCACTGCTATAGCGCGTCTTAGCCATCGCAATTTTGTCTGTCCGTCTGCCTGTCTGTCCGTCCGTTCGTCTGCCACACAGGTAGATCAGTCAAAAACGGTGCAAATATTTACTAAATATTTACTGTTGGCTGCCTAAAAGACTCTAGTTTCAAAATCCGTAAAGATTTTTCATAAATTCGAAAGAGGTCACCCTGAGCGAAAATGCTAAATGAGAAGGGGTATAAAAATTTGCGATTTTTAGCCAATAAGTCGCTGTATCTCGGAAACAATACGTGTACGAAACAGGGCCTGGGTTACTATTAATCACTAATAAAAAGTCGTACACTGGCTTTTTATTGGCACTAAGAGCAATGACCTTGGATGCCCATGAACACTAAAATAAGTGGTTTTATGGATTTTTTGGCGATTTTGGGCTGCGGGATGCATTTCAGGAGCAAATTACGCCGAAATCACTAAAGATAGATCAAGCTTTTAAGTCGTAGGGCCTATCAGCATCAATGACTTTAAAAGACTCTGAACTAACAAAATAAGGGGTTTTATTGTTTCTGTGATCTTCGGCTGTGGCACACAGTTCAAGAGTGAATTGCAACGATATGGCTAGAGATAGACTAAACAATTTGCGAACAGGAACTGCTAGAGGCTTTCACTCGTCTCGTGAGCATTAGCTCAAATTTCTTGTCTTTATAACATCTACGAATGTTACCATGCAACAAATGATCTAACAATTACCACTGTGTCTTTACTTAGTAAGACAGGAAAGACTTCAACTATTTTAACAAGACTAGCTATTGACCGCCAAAATATTAACGCACAATTCGCACCTTGTAAACTTTTCAGCAAGTGCTTCGTCGCATAGCTAAAACAATCAATATCTATCATTTTTTTTATTCTTACATATTATCATTATCATCATCATCAAGTTCGTTTAACTTTACTGCAAAAGTTCGACAAACTGCCAACTCATAATATGCCAAAAAACTAAATTAGCGACAACAGTGTAAAAAGTTACATAATACAGCCATTACTACGAAAGTGTATTAGTTAATAACATTTTTTCATTCAATTAATCCACGATTTTACCGCGTGATGCAAAATGCATAGGCCTAATAACCTATTTCTACTGATACTACAACTGGCTGACTGGCAGACTCGCAATTGAGAGATAGAGTTCCAATCTGTCTGGTTGTGTCAGGTGTAAACTGTTGCAGCCAAAGACGCGCACCTTTGTAATCTTATCGTCGCTGTATCCGAGCCATCCCACTGACGTCGTGTATGCGGGAAACCCCCGCTTCAGCATATCCGCTTCTACACAAAAAGACATGAAGCCAGTATAGCTTTAACTTTTTCCATGAACAACACTGGCAAACTGCTGATTAATTAATTATTGTTATACGAAACTACTAGCAGTGGACAGGTCCGCCGCAGTCGATGAAGGTTCGACGAGTTCGATCGAATTATCGTTGTCAGTCTGATCTAGTAAAACGTCGAGTAGCCTAAAATAACCAAGAAATTGAAAAAGCCAACACCAGACGCGGCTTTCAACCTGGAAAGGCACAAAAATGCGTTTGCGGTCGTGACATTGTGCCGGAGCTCAAGCAATAAGGGATCTTATAGGCTACGGCGCTCCATAAAGCCTCTAGCTGGATTAATGGAAGCATTCAGCGATCGAGCTTAAACCCACTTTGGATTAAGTTTGGTTGATTGCAAACAATTATAAACAGAAAGTGACAGAGAACATGTCCTAGTGAGTTTACAAATAAAGGCTATGAACTATACGAAACCATGCACTGTGTGCAAAACACAATCACTAGCTGAAATGAGGACTAATGCAATGTTGCTGACCTCTTTCTTGTTTTCCTTTGTCTCCCCTACGTAATATATCTACAATCAATGTCACGGTTGTCACCACTCATCAGACTAATACAATTAAACTTACTTGGGAGTAAAAATATTAACAGCCCACAGCTACTGCTGCTATGAGTACAAATAGTTTTTGTTGTAACAGTCAGTTTCTTACTTACTTCAGCTGAGCCTGAGGCTGTATACTCCATCAAAGACCAACGAGAAGCCAATACTAAAGCAAAATATTATTTTCTATGACACGATGCGATGTGACATATAAAATTTGCACAACAAAACTGGCAGACAAGCACTTGCAAATTTAATCTAGCATGAAAACTATAATATTATTTTAAACCAAACTAGAATAAAAATGAAAAGCAATGTGCATTGGAATATACAAGATCATAATGACAGCTCAACAAATATTATAAACTTAATTCATGAATGCTATTGTGCAGCAACTTGTCTCACTTAAACATTTTCAGTACATTACGTTATAATAAATGAGAAAACCCCCAATCGTATACTTAACATATTTTATATGTGCTATATCATAAAAACGTGAAAATGCAACAAAAATGAAAAATACAAAATTACCGACCAAGTGCTTCTTTTTCTGTCAAAGCATCAGTGCTACAAAATAAAATTTAAAATTAAGCGCGCACACAATTTTCTGTACTATCCAACAGCAAAACGCGTAATATAAGCCCATACACTTTCAACGCAATGTATTACTTCAGGTTAATTTTTGGCTCAAAAATATCATATTGAACGAGCGTTTTACATTACCTCAACGTATTCTTATATGCATAAAATCACCGAAAAACTGATTAGTTATTGCTTACAAAATGATTACATTATCTTTACGCACGCGTCATATTAAACTTCCAACAAGCCTTATATTGACTTCAAATGGTCTTAAACATACACCAAAAAATATAAAAAAAATACTCTGTATAAGCGTTGATAAATTTATAGCAGTAGACAGTAGCCTATAAGACCAAGTCACAAAAAAAGCTAAAAGCGATAGCTATATACGGTAGTCACATAATATAGAGGGCCCTGAAATTGGGATGGTCTAATGACAGAAGATCTTGGGCTGGATTTTCCCGGTAGGGCCAATATCACCTTTTGTGATTTTTGCTGTTGGTGATATTGTCCGCATCACACTGACTGTGTGTAAATGTGCTGCTGAATTGTGATTTTTGCTGTTTTCGATGTGCGAGTTCTTCAATGTTGCCGTTAACAAGTGTATAAACTGATGTTTTGTACATTTATATCTATAATTTTTTAAATTTTTTTTGCAAATAAATACGTTAAATATTAAATTTTAATGTTCTACTTCCAAAAGGCACTTCCTTGTGCAGAACCGCGTCGTTTGACGTATTAAGCGTAAAAATCCCTTAAGGGGTCTGACCTGTGGGTGCGTTGAGGAAAAAAGGCATATTTAAAGAAAAATTTTTGCGTATATTTCACCAATTTGCCGAGAAGCCCCCCTTGGAGGAATTTGCATATAAGTTTGCGTGACGGGTCCCCTTGCCAACGCAATCAATCGTGCCAAATTTTATTCCAATCGGGTCAGGGGTTTTGATTCTGTGAGGGGTCGAATTTTTGTATTCCTCATAAGAAAGAGCGCCGTTAACACAGGGCTTGAACTACCGTTCAGCCTGTGAGTACCTACATGTATCGAAAGTCAATGGTTGATACGAGTTGTTCCGGCTCCTGTAATTAAGACAATAACAACACATCCAGTGACACACGCGGAATTATCAGACACTATACTCAGCCTGGCCATCCTTCCGTGGGCGCAACACACTCATGAATTGCGATACACGGACAGACGTCCGGATAGACAAACAGAGCTGCCACGACATATACCATGAACATCACACCGCCAAATACGCCAATTAGTCTAGCCAATTTAAATACGCAAAATATCATGATTTACACAACTAAACAAAAACATAATACAAGCCATCTATAAACGCGTTTTGCCCGACCATGGGACAGTTCGTTTGTCACTCGTACGCGCCCGGGCCCCCATGATATCTCAATAAAAACGTATAGAAAAACACTTTTCTTGGGACAGGAGTAACCGATATGCCAATTTTTAGTTTACGTTGTCGCTGGATATCAAAACACCTCTAGAAAACGACGCATATATCGCGTATTCGTGGCCAGTATGGAGGTAAGCTAGTTGACCGCTAACGAAAAAGACGTTATGCAACGCAAAAGGATGGCCGTGTATCATGTCGGCATTCACTGCGACACTTTTCCTGTTTATCGCTAGATAACTGCAACAGTAATTGTGCTGAAAGGGCGTGTGCGTAGAAATAACTGCCACACTGATATTATCTTACTTAAGATGCGTTCTCACTGCTCGCGTTAACGCGACGCGCGTTAACGCTCGTGGACGATCTCAGATGTATCCGCTATTCTAGGGTGAGGTAGCGCTTGGATTAGGCTAGGGCTTGATTGAACAGTCAATTGAGATCGTCCAAGCTTGTTAACGCGGGCGTCACACGCCTTTAGGGCCTACACCATGCACTAAGTGCTTGTGCGATAGATGTAAAAAAAACGTTTTTCACGTTTTTTATTCTTGTTACTTTTAAAGTTTTTAAAGTTAAAAAAATTTAACGTTTTTTTAAAATTTTTTAAACGTTTATTAAAAATTTTACCAATAACTCTGAAAAACACTTTTGAAACCAGAGCAACGAAAAGTAACGGCAGTTTACCTAGAGAGTCTGGTGATACTTGGTTTTATGACTACAAGGTTGGATTGAAATTAAATTAATTTCTCTTTCTCTTTCGATACAACTATACTGCATCTACAGCATTAGGCATTAAGCAACAAATTAAGGCTAACTTTTTTTTGTTCAACGTTTTTAAACGTTATATTTTTTGCCACGTTTTTACGTTATTTAACTTTGTTTATATTTTTTTCTGGAACGTTTTTTTACATCTATAGCCTGTAGTGCCTGTACTAAGCCTCGTATTAATAGTAATAATTATGTACTCACCATATCAACTATTAACTTCCACAGCGGCTAGCAGTAGCACATAACACAAAAATCAAATAAAGACGGTATTTCCACATATATACAATAATGTCATTTATGCTAATTGTTACGACGGCATTCAAACATTACTCAGTGTTCTAATGCTGTTGCTGAGTAACATATAGTCTGTATAAAAAATCCGCGTTTTTTGCAAACATTTTAAACTGTTCATTTTAAAGAAAATGTGCTGATAAATTAATCCAATTAAAATTTTAAAAAACTACAACAGCAACAACATTCATTACTTTATCAAAAAGCGACTAAGGTGTCAATCAAAATTTTTCAAAAATAGACCTTTAAAAATATTAAGCAAGCAGTAACAGCTACTTCTTCTTTTCTAGTGTTTACCAAATTATTTACAATAAAATATGAAATGATATAAAACGTTGCTAATTTCAAAAAATATATGTTGCAATAATTTAACAGCAGTACAGACTATTATACTAGCGAATTTCCAGGCCTATAGTGCAATTACAGTGCAGTACCTTGTTTTCTATTCGTGCCCAGAGGTCCCAGAGTGCGTTAATGACGCCAGCGAGAGCCAAATGAACAACGCCTTTCTCAGGACCTAGCTAAGATAGCACGCATGCATATTGCGGTTATTATATTATAACAGGACTGCACAAACGCGTCAAACTCACTTTATCTTAACTGATACGTCGTTAATATAGGCCTACGCTATCAGGTGGTCCGTAAAAACCTCCAAATTTTCTCCAAATTTTATGCACTCGCGACTTCGTCAAATATTGATCGATTTTCAATCAAAAAATCAAAACACATTTTATATAGCGCCGTATGCCGCAAACAACTCAGAGTCAGAATTAATTTTGGAAATATGTTTGTAATTGACGCAGAAGACAAAAATCAAAACCACTGGCGGTTGGAGCTCCCCCAGGCCTTTAAAATAAAGAGGTCGATGCCCCTTCTCAAACCCTACCTCGCTCTCAGTCTTTTCACTGTCAAAGGCATAGAAAAATCCACTCTCTTATATATAAAAGAACGCCTAGAAGACTAAGAGTGGCGCAAAATTGACCGTCAAAGGAAAATAATTCTAGAAATTTATATTTTATAACTACCTCTGCAATAAAGTCGATCTGATGCCCGCGCCTCTGCAGTGTGCTTTGAATGATTTACAGCTCATAATTTTTTTGTACAATTTATTTCTAAAGACCCGTACAGAGCGACGTAATTGAACTAAACTGAATTGAACTGAATTGATATGGTTTAGTTTTTGACGAAATGAGTACTAACCAATGGGCAAGCAATAATGCATTACAGTAGGCACCGTCTAACGGCGCGCGTGATATATCTATAGGCGAACGCACGTCGTACGTGCGCCTATAGACAACGCGTCAGCCAATGTCCAATGAGCTCGTCCTGATTATCCATTGGTCAGTTCGTCAAAAACTAAACCGTGTCAGTTCAGTTCAGTTACGTCGCTCTGTACGCGCCTTAATGCAGCAACTCACCCATCTAAGTTGTGGCTCGTGTGCCAGTTCCTGCCAGAACTTTCCAAACCGACTGAAAATATCGCAAAGACGTCGGCCAACAACGAGTCTTTTGTACGCTCTGACTGCCTGACATACTAACGCACAGTGCGAGGTGAATAATGACAATACGAAATTAATAAACTTAATTAATTCATGATTAATGCACATCACAGTATCACGTTGACAGCGGCTCGGTCAACATCTGCACCGAGTTGTCTGTAAACGCAAGCCGTTAACTTTTTAACGTTCGTAAGTTTATCAAATATTAACCGATTTTTAGAATAAAACATCTCTGAAAAATCTGACAACTGCTAGGCAACACATTTCACCCAGTGCAGATGATCATGGATAAACACGTGTATGAAACTTACATGAAAATATGACGTACGGTACCATTACTAAGTCTATAGCGTAAACGCACTTATGCACTTTTTGCAGTCTTTTTATACTACAGTATGCAGAAAAATGCGTGGAATCTAGTGATAAAACTAAAAACGTAATATTCAAAACCGTTGCTAAAATATAAGCATACAAAATTTATGCATAAATGAACTAGCTTCTATATCGTGCGGTAAAAGTTCATAACTAACTAAAAGAAGTGCATAAGTAAATTAACTTTCTTAATCTGAGATCGATGCACACTGGAAAAGTGCATAAGTAAATTAAGTATCTAAAGCTAAGATCAATGCGCACTCAAAGAAGTGCATAAATGACAAAATTCACATAACATCAACACACTTTGCAAAAAACTTCGCTAATTTCAACTAACTGTCACAAGACAGTTTATTTCTGTAGAAACTAAATGTCTGTGCTAACCAACAAACAAATAAAAGCGTTAAAATAATAGTATACCTACCAGTGGATAGTAACAGTGTGATTTGTATGAAAACTTTCAATGACGTTTTTCTCAAAACTATAGAAACGCCACTTATGCACTTTTACCACTCAACGGACGATAGGTCTATCATAATAACTACAAAAGGGCGCAATCTCTTTGAAAAGTGCTATGGTCACGTGGCCGGGGAAAGCGAGGTGCGAGGTCTACGAAGAAAGGTAGACAAAATGATGATGTTTGTAATATTAAGACTAATATTAATTCAATAATTACAACAACAACAACAACAACGATGTCAATGTACAGACCAATATCTGTGCCTCTTCCTATTGTAAACGCCAGGCCAAAGCCTTGTTGATCGGAATCCGTAGTCACTGTTACATAGGCACATGAGAAGTCAGGATAGTTCTACAAACATTTCAACGTTCGATACGACTTGCAAAAATAAAAAAAATATTCTAGTAAACTTAGCCTGCCACAGATTATTTTGTCTCTCTGTCTATCTGAGGCCTACTGGAAGTAACACGCCACAACACTTAACAAGTAATTTGAGCAAAGCTCACGTAACGCGCGATAGCAGCGGTTCTGCCACCTTGGCAATCAGTGTAGGCCTACAGCAATAAAATAATAGTGCGTCTGAGAAAAATACTCAAATCTAAGGCATCTGTACCGAAGACTCCTTGAATTTAAGAAATCAAAACTTAAATTGTTAAAAATGTACTCTTCATGCTAAAAAATTTTATAAGCAGGTTGTCCGGGTCGATATCCAGCCGTTTTGCTGCAATTCACTCTTAAAATGTGTGTCACAGCCCGAAATCGCAACAAAAATTCACTAAAACCCTTATTTTAAGGGTTTAAGGTCATTCAAGGTCTCACCTATGTTGACACCTCTAAGAAGCTCGTCACTAGTGCTTATTAAGATAAGCAGCATGTCTGTGCTTATCTGAAACTGTTTTCATGCTAGACGAGCCAATATCAGTCAAATAACTACTTTTTAGAGGGGTACTTCTCTTTGACGCTCGCATGAGCAGGTCTCCTTAAACTTAGGGGGTTGGCACTTGGACTGCAAAAATTTGCGTTTAATGCTGAAAATTTCATGTGCAAGTTGTCTTGGTCTATCTTTAGGCATTTCGTCGCAATTCACTTTCCAAATGTGCACTGCAACCAAAAATTGCGAAAAATTTACTAAAAGCCCCTATTTTGGGGGTTTAAGGTCGTTCAAGGTTATCGATATTAATAAATCTACAAAGCCTGTCACTAGTGCTTGTTATGATAAGCAGCATGTACCTAGCATGTATATATCTGCAACCGTTTTTACACTACACGAGCCAATAGCCGCAAAATGATATCTTTTTAAAGGGAGTAGCCCTCTTTGACACCCTCGTTCGCGGGGGACGAACGGACAGACGCCCAGGCCATGGCTAAGACGCTCGAAGCATTCTGCTATCGCGCGTAAAAAGTGTAGACCTACGGCAGAAAAGTGACCCTACAGTAGGGCCTAAAAGCAATCATTTACACAACCGTTTTACTGTAACTTTATCGAAGTTATTGATTTTTGGAGTGACCACGAGTGTAGTCATTTTGCGCATTCTCAGCATGTTTGCAAATACTTGCAATGGCGTCGGAACCGTCTTTGTCCAGCGACGTCGGAAAACGAATATCAGCTGCTGCAACCGAGAGTATCCTGCTCTCCATTGGCCTATATATAGCGTCACGGTATACTATGCACCTCTCACTATCACATCAGTAGGCCCTATCTGACCGAGTATCGACGCTCAGCAAAAACGACTTCATATCAGGTAACAGCAGTAAACAAGCGCTCACGGGCATTCAGTTCAAAGTCTGGTTCAAAGTTTAGTGGTGTTTAAAGCATTACATTTAAAACTACACAAGTTGGTGCTGTGCAGCAAAGCACATTGTGCAGATGAGTGTCACCTGTACTTACGGTATCTGCCTCATTTCATTCCGCGCGAACCTCACGTTCCAAGTCTTCTTGAAACATTTTTTCGCGTTTTCTTTCTCGGGTGCAAAGACGGATGCGTCAGCCGGCCGGTCAGCCAGCGCTAGATCCATCAGCAGGCCACAAGTAAGCATACATTATGTGCGCGAGATTTGCACAATTTTCTGACGGTTTTCGGCTCTTCTGAGCTGAACACTGACACACTAGAGTGCGGTGCCCAGTGGAACATTCACACCACTTTCGTTTTCCACGTTTTTCGTCATAACGGACAGAGATGGACAGACGGACAAACGGACGGGCAAAACACGCAATTCGGCTTATTAGGAGGGGTCACATAATAGAGTCGCTAATGCGTGCAGACAAGTGACACTCACGCTAAGAGCATAACCTTAAGTGCATGCATGTCCAGGGTATGTGGCTAACTAGTACGATTGAAGTCGGGTGTAGTCTGCGTATATACAGTAAGACATAGGCCTAACAATCACTGCCGCTCATGTCACATGTCTTTAGCAGCCTTTGCATTGTCGTCGTCTTTATTACGTAGGCCTATAGGCCCTACGCTCGGCTTCGTCTGTAGTCCACTCGACACACAATAAGCAACGTGAATGATATACGCTCATTGTACAACACTCAGAGCGGAAATACAGCCGCGTACGTACACTGCTTGCTGCATGTTTTGTCATGAAACCGCACCCGCCCATTACTCACCTGTAGAAACTACTACATGAATGTGCAGTTTTAGTGATCAGCCAACCGTAGACCTACCGGCCACGGTGTTACGATGTCCGATGCGTAGGCCTACATGTACATGTAACACGAAACAGCGTATGACAGATACTAAACTCTCTGACTAAGTATTAGTTAACGATATATTCAACAAAAAACTGTATTGCCGTTGTGGCCGTGTTAGACTGGGCAGTCAGCTGTTGTATAAAAAACGGTTTGCATAGTCGTCAGAAAAGCAACTTACCGGTAAGTCTGGCTTTGCCCGTTGTTACGCTCAAACTTCGAAGGTCAAAAACTATACTCTGTGTCCCGAGAAAAGTAGCACTTCAAGCTCTCATATCGATAACTTTTTTCATTTTCAACGGATTTTCAAAATTCTTTCATTTATCGACTCTCTAAAAAATTTGAGATAAAACGGTCATTAAACACTCCACCACAACCCAAAGCGTGTCGCTACACTACCTAGTTGTTTAGTCCACATTAAACCTCTCTGTGACTACGACGACGATGACGATTATACCCTTGATGACTTTTGACTCTTTTTCATCATTTTAAACACTTTTTAATTAATATATTACGGCCTTCATTGTCTTATGGTACTTATAATATTCGCGATTTTTCAACTGTTATCTCAGATGAATGTATGAATATGAATACGAATTAATAATCAGTGAACTGGTAATATCGCAGAACGCAGGTGGAGAATGGCAGGAGCAGGCAGCAAATCGTCGGACTCGTCGTCTGAAATGCACGTCGCCACTCTGAGCTCGCTGGCGGTCTGGGGCGACAAGGCGGTGTCCCTGCGGCACGTCGACAGTCAGCTGCGACTGCCGACGCTGGCGCAGGTTGTGACCGGCAGATACCGCGGGATTGCTGCAGCCGACAGCAAGCATCATCATCATCCTCACCATCATCACGCGTCATCACGACGCACGTCTAGTGTCGTCTTCATACAGTCCGTCCGCACCAGCCAGAAGGTACGCATATCCTGACTCGTATCAGATACTGAGCTCTGAATAGTTATAGATGTTAAAATTTTACAAGGTAGGCCTAGTGCAGCAGTAGATTTGAGGTAGGTGGTAAAGTGTATTGTATGTAGCTTCTGTGAATGCAACCGCGCAAGAATAATATTCAAATTGACCCCGCTTCTTTTCGTCATAGCTTAGTTATTATCAAAATAAAAGTAATGTCTTTGCTAGTCACTGCGTGAATATTGTTTTTGATATCGCAAATATCCTGTTTCTAGTTACTGAGACACAGGCATTTATGATTGTATCGTCGTTATCAGCTGACAATAAGTCGACAGTAAATCGCTAACATTTGTTGCACCATGGAAGGCCCACGTTGTGACGTGCATGTTATTGTGGTGCTGGTGTCACGCAGGTGTTGATGGAAGCGGTGAAGCTGCAGCCGAACGGTCGGCACGTCGTCTCGACCGGTCAGAACTATTCCATGCCGCTAGCATATGGCGGCTGGTTTGAAGTGCTGTCCGAGGACGGTAAAGCCATCGAGCCGGTGACTACGGTAGCCGAGCTGGCGGCACTCTGGCCGACCGAGTGTGTGGTCCGTGAACCGGTGCGTGCAATCGTCTGCAGCGGCAGTAAACATGACAACCCGGACCAGCATCTGGGGACCACCCGGCTTGACCAGACGCGCACGTTGACCGCCGGTGAGCTGCTGGCACTGCGCGACGTCGTCGACGCGACAGTTGAATCCACCACCTCGTCATCACACGTAGATGAGGGTACGAGCAGACTCAGTGCTGCGGCTGGGCACACGGACAACGAACTGACGACGACGCACACCAAACAATATCTGCGCTGTGTCGACGCGGTCGGCGACAGCGTCTTCCTCGCCATGAATCAGGTATATAGCCTACCAACTTAGACAACTCCGGTACGGGTTTAACGTCGATAACAAAAAGTCATAGAAAAACTACATCAACGTGAATGTTCCCAAGCACAGGTGTAGGCCTACTTACTTTCATAAAATGACGCATGTTTCGAGTGGTTATTTACGGCTGGCGGATCATGCGCTGGTCGGCCGGGCGGCATACACGCGCCAGGCGACTCCGGTGCCCACTGCACACTTTTGAGTCTAGTTTAGTTTAGGGTATCTATGACCCTCGACAACTTTGCGGACGGTCGCATAAGTGTTGTATTTTGCTTGTTTTGCATGCAGAGGGCTATGCTGAGCCCGGTGGCGGGACCATTCAACATCTCGGGCGTTCACAGCGTTCAGTCTTTACTGGACAAGTTCAGATTGCCTCTCATTGTTCGACTAGTCTGCGGCGTCATTCCCATCAAGGTATATAGAACAGTGTGTTGCTGCTTGGTTCAAGACACTGGCGTAGCCATAGGGGACACTGAAAGCACGTTCCCCCTTAGGAGCCTACTCATTTATTCAAAATAGTGCCACAAATGCGCCAAAACACGTCATTTTCACACAAAATCTGAAAATTTCCTGGGAAGGGACACCCCTCCCCATGTCTCACCCCTCAAGTGCCTCCAGTACAACTAGATCTCGGCTACGCCACTGCTTCACGAATAACAATATAAAAATTACTCTTTCGTAACGTAACTAATACAAGAATTTTGAGCTAATGCTCACGACACGCGCGAAAGCCTATAGCAGTTCCGGTTTAGTAGTTTAGCTGAAAATTGAAGTGTTCACGCTAAGTTAATATACAAATACCAAAATTCTCTATCTGGATCGCGTAACGATAGTTCCGTGACGCCACCTTGTGAATGATATAGACTTGTGTCGCAGCCCAAAATCACCAAAAAATCCATAAAACCACTTATTTTGGCGTTCAAGGTCATTCAAGGTCATTGAATTTGGCGCCAATCGAAAGCCAGTGTACGACTTCTTATTAGTGATTAATAGTAACCTAGGCCCTATCT
>Ga0209454_1002165_pt1 | contig 13126 bp, 7 predicted proteins | sample WorMetHERISLAND1_2_FD_187400 | JGI IMG/M metagenome (GOLD analysis project Ga0209454, IMG submission 187400) | Marine gutless worms symbiont microbial communities from Max Planck institute for Marine Microbiology, Germany - Olavius geniculatus... | ecosystem: Host-associated > Annelida >...
GTATAATTGTGACATTAAAGTACATTAGAACGGGATAACTATGCTAAATGTGCACTAGGTCTCGGTGAATGTGATAAGAAAATATAAGCCTTGGCAAAGTTAAAATAACGAAAAAAATCTTTAAAAATATTGTTGAAAAACAGTACTGTAGAGTCCAAACACATTTGTTCGCGAAAGAAATGTGCAGTAAGAGTCGACACTATCTTTACCGCATATCACTGATTTATACGCTCAACCTTTATCTGAACTGTTGTACACTTAACAGATCGATCTCCTGAGTACTGGTTCATACGAGGTTTTAGTGCGTGTAATCGGCGATGTGCCGATGCGATATTTTTGAGAAACGTCGCGAGCCAGAAGCCTCGAGTATGAGGGAAGTTCCAGCAGACGAAGAGACTTGAGATCAGAAAATCGATATATTGCAGTTTCATCTCATTTGCGTAGCAGCGAAAAAACTATTCTCGGCGACGTCTCCCCGAGGAGTGACTAACGCGGGCGCGAAGCAGCATCAAGGTTGTTTTTGTGGACGCTGCCTGAATATCATGCACGTCGTGTCTGTGAATTGCCCACCCCGACCGAGTCCATCTCTTGTGTGTCAGTCGACCGCAATGACACCAAGATCGACGGTTTTACACTAGGATCAGTCGTCAAAACTGTCCGCCGTCACAAGACATAAGTCGCCGAAGCAACATTCCGACGCTTTATGACACGACGCTTTACGCTTCTTTCATATCATTCTAGGACGCGACGTATGGCGCGGTGCGCAGTTTACGATGGCAGTTTAACGTCGTTTATTAGATCTCGATTTCATATTATTGCGAGCTATTTCTAGACATTTGACTGCTGGATAGAACGATGACGGTGATCGTTCATTTGCACTGATTCAGTATCAGGACGATTGCCCACGGCCAGATGTATACGCATCACATGCCTCTTGCATCCACGTCCGGAAGTAGGCCGTTGCTACATGCACCATTATGCAACATTTTTACGGTTACGGCAGACTGTTCGTGCACATCAGTTTTCTTGTTTTCTTGGTAAAAACAAAAAAAACAGATGAAAATACGCATCTGATGTAGGCCTACATGTAGTAAAACTACACAATGAAGAATATGGGCATATTTGCTGAATGGTCCAAAAAAGTAACTATATCTGTAAAATACAATACTTTTATAAACAACAAAGCTACAGCATCAAAAGTTGTATCCTGGAACACGAAAGATTTTTGATTAACAAAAAGTTGCTTTTCGAAAACAGATTAACGGAGACTCTCAGGGCATTTGAGAAATGTATAAGTATTGAAGTAAGCTGCAGACGTGATTCTGTTATGAAACTACTCCAATGTTTGACAAAATGTGCTTGCCTGAAACATTTCTGATTAGTGATTTACGTCGCCAGTGGACAGTTCTTAAAAACAAAACCTGCGTATTCGTAATCAGATTAGTAGGCGTAAGCAAAATGTAGAATTTAAACGAGGACGTGACACGAAAGTTCGTCGCACAATCATTTTGCTGTTGTGCAGAAAGTTGTCACGCAACTCGAAATATTTTCGTATACGGGCGCGGCGTAGCACAAAAGCCTACACGGTTGCGCAGAAAACTAGGCACTAAAACAGCGACAGGTCGCCGACTGCTGTGCGTCGAAATAAGCCGGTAGACCACCAGTTATGGGACGCCAGGTGCGACATACGATGCTATTACAACGTATCACGACATAAAAGCATTCGCGCCGACCAACGTGCTATTCTGTGCAGCATTATTGCGACGATTAAGGCAGAAAAACTAGTGACGTACGAGCTAATAGCTGTTTCGGATTCTCGGTAGCTTGCAATAGTAAATTGCCGTCAGATGATGATGAAACATGAAGTTCTTTGTGGTGCGGGCGTTAGCGGCGGGATGCATCATCCATTGTTCGCCGCCAGATGGCTAATCCGCATCGATCTAGTCTCATGATCTCTTCTGTTCGAATCGAAATGTACGTTGACCTAATCACACCGATTACATTTGCAAAAGCGAGAACAATGTGGAGTACGTTTTGAGTTGAGTCCGAGCTTTCGCTGCAATAAAATGTAAGCGATTACCGGGGAGCGGTTTTCGGCATTCCGTATACAACGTTAGCAAGCAAGTCAGAGGTGGATATCTATGATGTGTATTATCGCTGTACAGTGCTAACGAAAATTATAATCACAGTCCAGTAAGACCTAGGTGGTCAAAATCCACACCCGCTTGTAGTGTTGTAAGGGCCTACCAGCTGCAGTCGGCGCACCCTCGTCACATCTTTTTGGCCACCGTACTAACAGTCGTGCTTTTGTCACGAGCTGTCGTTTGTGTGTCGTCTGTAACGCATGTATTGTGGCTAAACGGTTCGTTTTAGGGGGTCGATGTAAACACCATTGGATAGAGCGATGACGAGTTTCTATATGTTTTTAATAGTAACCATGTTTCTATTTGCAGCAGTTTGGCCGCAATTTCAAACGCACAGTTGCTGTTTGCATGCGTTACGCACGTGCGTCAAATTACCGTATCATTTGGTAGAGTTGACTGTAACGTTTGACAGCAGCGTCACCGTAGCGTGTATAAAACTGTAGTCACTCAGCAAAATCCATTTTTCTCTGTCATATAATGATACATGACCACCATAGCGACAGCTGAGCTTCTTGTTTAACTACGACGTCAAAATTTTTTCGTTGTATCGTGTCGTATCGCATCGCAAGTTATCCGAGAAATCGTGCAGCGAAAACGTTTCGTTTTATCCGATGACATTTTACAGAACTGTATGCAACTGACATTTAGCCTATCTGCCGTGCCGTCATCATTTTTTTTCTGCATTTCGCTCCGCTGCTTTTAATGTTAAGTTTTCCCACCATCAAGACGTTAGAGTTCTACACTGCACGTCAAACTGTCGAACAGCATATTCACGATGACCAGTTAACTTTTACCAACTCTGTGTACGCATCTTATTTAGTCAGAGTCAGTACTACGTACTCCTATTTGTGCACGCGAAAAAATCTCGTAAACTGGTTGCCCTGTTAACAGTTGCCATGGTGACGCGCTAGTTCCCTGGTCCCTGTCGATTACATTCGTATACGGTCAGTCAATGTCATCATTATCATCTTCACCCGCATTTCACCGCGACCTAGATCATCAGTACAAATGACGCTCCTGGATGGGAAATGTGTCTATAGGGCACCGGCTTCTAAGCACCAGGTAAATTAGGGCTCTCAGAAAGCGACGAAAATATCTTGGGTAAATTTGACGCGTTGTTGTTGTTGTTTTGTCTGCAGATAGCAACTTCGTGCTGGGAAACTCGCAAGCTCCGGGATATCCGATAGTCTACTGTTCCGATGGATTCTGCGAACTCACAGGCTTCAGTCGTGCACAGGCTAGCTTGCGCTTTTTTACAACGTACACTCTAATTAGTATAAACATGAGTAGTTTTATTGCAGTATGTAAACTATTTAAAAACGCAATTGTTTGTGGTTGGACTTTTTTTCGTTTATGTGTCTTAATCGTGTTCTACGTTGATCTGTTATATAAAGTTCATGCATCATACAAAATGTCGACATAAATTTTTGTAGTCTTATTTGGCTCTTAGTTTTGGGGATGCAGAAAATGATTGAAATAAAGAAATTACTAAAAAGTCAATGAAAAATAGTTTGCAATTATTGCTACAGCATACGAAAATGTTTTCAGAGTTCTGAAACATCAGGAATTGTCATTGAAGATTTTTTCTTTTACCGCATCAGGTGTAAATCGACAATGTCGAACGATCAAACTGCAGTATACAAAAGAAAACTATGAATTCAGTCGTTTTAGGCTGTTTTTAATGATGTGCACTGTACGCAATTAAATCGCCGTACATAATTCGAGTCATGATTCTGTTCCGACGTTGCTTTAATTCTGCGATTAACTCGCGCATGCTCACTTCCTGCTTTTCTCAGATCGAGTCAACGTGCAACTGATGCTGCAGACGTTACTAACTGGCCGAGTTAAGCAAATGTCACAGTCGCTGTGATGTGCTTCGATCGATCGCAAGCCGGAAACCTTATGCTTTATAATCACTGATCATTGGATCGTTTTAAGATGACGCAGTTAGAAAGAGCCAGGAAGCTATAGCCGCTTTAATTATTCTTTATATCATACCATCGTTGTGATAAATTTTTATAATGTTTTAAAACGCGTTCCACTTGTGCTTTGTTTTTTTGTTTTTATTAACCGTTAAACAATCAATAAAAAATTACAGTGACTTAAGCTGATTTTGTACAAAAATTTACTGTATGTGCTGGCAATAAAGTGATAAAGCGGATTTTATACTTCAACTTTACTAAATATTACTATCATATCGTAGCCATAATGCAGATTATGTTTGACGACAAAAATCTGATAAATAAAACAGCTGTGAAGCTTTAGATTTAGTCTGTAAATCAAGTAAAAAGAAGGTCACATTTTATTGTACGCTTACCAACTTTTTGTTCATACGTTTTAACATTAAGTTTTTGTAACGTCCCGTATATAAGCCTCGAATTTTCGTATGCCTCATGCGAGTGTCATAAACATTAACGAATCGTACTTGGCAAATAAAAGGCAGGAAAAATATTTTCTCCCGGCAAATGTCTTCTCTACTTATTGCATCCTGTCTTCAAAAAAGTCAACGTTTTCATTGAACATCTGTAAGGCTACAGATGATAATTATGATATGGTATATTGCCATATTAGTCATCGTGTTCATCAACTCCATATTTTTAAACCAAGATTTCTTTATAGGCTTCGTGCAGACTGGATTGACATTATAATTGCTTTTTAGTTTATTTCCACTGCAGCAATAATATGCCTAGTCTTCTTCGCCGGTGGCAATTTATTAAAATGCACCTGTTTGCTGAGGCAGATTTTTGTCTGGTCTAGCACGTTATTTCAGTTGAATGAATGAATGAGTATGTCAACTTGTATAGCGCCCAATTAGAAAAGACCTCAAGAGCGCTCAGTTGATCGTAGTAAGCGCTTTTTTGAACAGTAAAACAATGAGTTATGGTACCGCAACAATTTAACAACAGATTTTAAATGTAAACGTGGAGATATTAGTTTATATACATAATCTAGCAAATGGGTTAAGGAAGTGTCTGGGATTCGGATATGTCTTGGGGTTGTATTTTCAGAAGGCGCGCATTTTATTTTTGTTACGGTTTGAATACCAATAAAAGCCTACTGTGTTCTGTGACATCCGCGATGTCACTAGCGTCCATTGCTTTTTGACGGTCTTGTAGGCCTAAACGTACTTTTGGTCCTTTGTGGGCCCCTACGTGTTCCTCTGCCAACAGCGAAAGTGCTACTTCACACTTTTTTCACTTGTAGACTCTGGAAAAAATTTGCTACTCAGTGACATGCACACCCCACTTATTATATCACTACACTACCTTGTAAAATACGAATATCCAAAAACGTACAATATCTGCAAGTCGCAGATAATTTTTTAAAATAATTTTTTAATAATTTAAAAAAAAATTTTTTAATGTTACGATATACTTTAACACTTATTTTTACAGTTGTGTCTGGGGTGATATAAATGAGTCGATAACTCTACCGTGCAGTCATGCGTGACCAACCAAAGGACAAAGTAGCCTATAAATCTGTTGTTAGTCAGCGACTGTAAAATAAGTGTGTTGGTAAGTTAGTAATAAAGGTAAGTTCTTGTAGCACTCACTCATTTCAGTCCAGACAGTGGAAATTTTACGCAAACATAATGCAGACCAACGATACTGGTATGAAATCATGAATATAAGTCAGAACTGGACATCATGTGGTTTGAGGCTAGACATTCGACTAATCGACTTACGTGGAAAAACAGTCGCCAGCGCAGCATTGAGTTCTGTTCGCCTTCGGTCCAACCGAGTAACCACTCGCTCACTCTCACCATGTTTGATGTACTTTCTGTGACAGCTATATATAGGCCGACAGGTCTAGCGAAAAGTCCGGTGCTGTTTTCGGCGAAGAGAAGCGGAAGTTATTAAACCTATAATGTCGGCTTACAGTAAATTGTTCATGAATCTGTCATTTGGGGATGTGCATTGGTTTAATGGACAGTGCGCATCAAACGCACTTTCAGCTGAACAGCTGTATTTTTAGCTACAGTTCGTTTTACTTTCAGTTAGGCGGTCTAGTGGTTCGTAAAAGGTAGGCGGACTCGTAACTTTAAGGTTACGGTTCGATTCTCATTTGCAAGTAACCTGGAGCAAGTTGCTAACCTACCAAAATTATCGTAACTGTTAAAAACGTTGTACACTCGCCGCTTATTACGTTTGCATCACATTTTAATTCCACTATTATCACGGCATTATGGATACATCAGTAGAAATTTGCAAAAAATTATTTTGTATTCGGTAATTCATCTGAAAGCGATTTGAGCCAGGTTTGTGCAACGCGGCATAAAAAAGCTAAAAAGTTGAGTTATAGAAACAAGTTTCGAATTGGCAACGAAACGACGCGTGAAAACTCAGTTGCAAATATCCAGATTGTAGGTATGACTATTGAAACGTGAGATCATATCTCCAAGTTAATCCGAATAATTTTATCGTTGGCACGGCACGGTAGCACGGCTACGGTTTCTAGCGACCGAGTGACATTTCAGTGGACATCAAATTGACGGAACGCGTCGCGTAGGCCTATTTGCCTACACCAGAATCGTGTGCGCAGTACGGCGAAAGCGCGAGTTTATCTTACGCCTTGCGGTCACGTGCCGAACGCCGGCCTGTCTCTGCACTCAGTCTGCAGCAGACCGTCATCATGACTAGAGCTGGGCTAGCCGAGTATTCAGCCAGTAAGTTACCGAGCACTCGAGTACTCGTCAGTTGAAGCGACACACTTTTTGTGAAATACTGACGACGCAATGTGCTGACCGCGTTGGAGTTTTTTTTGCGTAAGTGCGATATATAAGTTGGCAGTTTACTTTCCTTGTTACTTATTTGTTTACTAAATGAGTAAAAAGCTAAAATTGTCATAAACTTTTAGTAATGCATCGTTCATATTTTATCATGCGCCACCTGCAATTTGTTCACATTGAACTTGGATTTGGATATGACTGCACAGTCTCACGTAGATTTTTGTAGCGTACACTAAAGTATGAGGAGATCCTAATTTGACTACGCATTTTGCGATTATATTTCTAAATTTACACTTTAAAAATTTGGTCAAGTGTTTCTATATTAAATTTATTCTGTGCAGGCACTGGAGCCTAAAAATACTACTCGAGCCCAATTTGGGACTCGAGCAACTCGAGTTGTTAATTAGTCGGCACAGCCCCGCCGTAGTGCCACCAGTGGTGACGTCATCGGGCCAGGAAGACGCGCGAACATTGCGCTCTCTGATGACGTCAAATGACCGCGCGCGCGCGTGCGTGCGTGCGTGCTTTGGGTCACCCAATCTATAACGACCACACGCTCCTCACGTTTCCCCTATCATCCCCTTCCCTCCTCTTTCCCGGCGCTGTTGATTGTATTTCCTGTACCATCTGGACCACCCACACAAACGTGACCCGCATCGACGGGCCGAAGAACATTTATTTTCGTCTCCGCTGTCCTGACGCCGTATAGACGTCTCAGGTCGTTCATGTGAGACGATTGCGCGAGTTGCATGTCGCCGACACCAGGTGGCGCGCGCCCAGCAATCACTAACGCCCCATTCACACCGAAACAAAACAGACTATCGGTATTGCAATGTACATCTGACTACGCGTCTACAATTCACATAATCGTATTTTGACGTTTCGCTGTTGTGGGTCTAAAAATAGCTGTGTTATTTGGGCCACGGCGGCGGTGTGATCCATGGCTACCGATGCTCCTGTAGAGACGTTTGCAGCCGAATCTGTCGAAGACCGAATGAATATGCTGTAGATCACATCCGACGCCGTCCTCGGGGAGATAGCGACAGCGGCGCCAAACCTGGGAAGGGCGTCCGAGGCATTTGAACGTGTCCTGTTCAGCCAAACAGCGAAGATGAATTTACATCTTTATTCATCACAACTTAACAAAACGTAACTAATAAAGTCATGGGCAGAATAGCAATGTTACAATTATCGACGAACGAGTTCTTGATGAGGGTTATTAACGCGCTTAACCAACAGCTCACTGGGTACTTAAAAACCGAAACAAAACATACAGTATTTTACAATATTTTGTTTTAATTTTGAAAAACCTAGTGAGATTCTGGTTATTGTCCATTTCTTACACTAATTTGAAAACTTATCAGCGAAGAAGAGCAGAAAAAAGCTAAAACTTTTCTCTCTTACTACACCATTGTTCAACCAAAAGTGTTGTGTGAGGCAAAAATGCAGCACATTTCTTTTCGGCTGGACTCTGCCGGAGGAGCTTAAACAACGCTTTCTTAGACCACTAGCATGTTCGGTAGGCAATATCCTTTCCCAGCACAATAAGATATTTTTAGTGCGATTGAAGAGAAACCGCTACGAAGATTTTATTCCTTACTCTTCGCCTTCGGACCCCCAATGTAGGGGACGGCTCACTGCCGTTGCACGATTGTTCGATAGTTGCTGCGAGTTGGCATTGACGTTGTCATATCAGTGACGTCTGGTGCGCGCGCGACCTTGGCGTCACGTTCGACTCCCAGCTGACACTATAGTCGCCGCTGGCCAGTGTCTGATAATCTGTCCATAGCTGACCATCAAGCGAAGACTCCACTACTCCGATCTGTCATGGATCTGTTGTACATGTTGTACTGCAAGCTTTGCAACATATCCCCATAAATGGAAAGTTTCGAGCTCTTCCGGTTTACACGGTCACAGTCTGTGATGTATGCAGGTCATGTCCAAGAGCTGTGCATGCAAGTTTCTGTACGGAACCGAAACGAACCGCGACGAGATCAGAAAACTCGACGATGCGCTCCACACTAATACCGAATTCAAAACTGAAATCATTTTCTACCGCAAGCACGGTAATCACTATAGAAACTTTCTATACTTGATTGAGAGTTTTCGAATTGATGAATAGTCGTAATGTTTTGTGTTAAGTTGCGTAGGATCTCTTAGATTTTTTTTTTGTTTTTATTGTACATGTTTGTGACATGTTTGTGTACTTGTAAATGAAGTCTCATTGTCTGATTTAAAAAAACGACCGTGGCTACAGAGCGCTATTTGTACAGTGGTAAGTTGTCGATATCGATTCTTTTACCTATCACAAATACTTTTCCACTGAATATGGTCAATACCGTTTCTAGACGTTATGAGAAGTGATAGTAACTCGGCTTCAACGTTGAATACCACATTAAAGCAGTATTCGGGGAAGGCAATTTGTACCGTAGTTCGTGGTTAGGCCTACAGATTTCGCCTATTTCTACACGCATTCTCTGTCTAGCTGATTAATGCTGCCATCTGGTGAATCATAAGTCATTCTTTTTTGCAAGTTATGGCTAAGGGTTTGAGCCGCATATTTTCGTTTTTCATGCGGGATTAAGAACTTCATTTAGCACAGTGTGTCACTAGACCCCACAAGCGTATACCAAATGGCACCTATATCCGTTGAACGGTTTAGATGCGGTGCACAAATGTGACAGACAGACGACAGAGAGACCGCAATGTGTAGGAATAGGCGGAATCTATTGGGCCGATTAACAATAAATAATAACAGTGATTCAGTGGTTGCTACTTGTCTGTGAAAGGTCGTGCGTTCTGGTGTCTGCTGGACATTGTGCCTATCAAGAATGAGAAGGGTGAAGTCGTTCTGTTCCTGGCTTCACACAAGGACATCACCAATGACCGCGACCCTACCCGCAGACTAGGTCAGTCACTGAAATAGATTGTAGCTTTAGGCCTATTTACGCAGTTAACCAACAGATATGTACATCACTTTTTGTCACTTTTCAACGTTGTTTCTTGTAATTGAAATGGACTTGGTCTAGAATTTCTCGAAAGCTCGGATTTCGCTGAGAATAATTGTTGATCTTGGTCTCGCGGCTAGCAGTTTTCCGTGCTGATTACTTTTTCGTCGTCATTAAATTTGCCGCTTTTTCCATGACTTTTTCTACAGCGCGATCATAGCCCAATAACAAGCTGTGCAATACTTTTTGCCATATTGCACTCACCAGTGACACGATGTCATTGAAATTTGTAATTCCCATCTACGTATTTTAGGCTACAAACTTTTTGAACGCCTAATGCATATGCGATCGACCAATCGAACAAAGTTAATAAACGAATCAACAATGACGTCTACATGTATATTTGTCAGACCGTGGTTTGCTCGTTTTCTTGGCTAGTGATATAGCTGCTCAAGATAGATATATGTCGATAATAGACTGCGATTGGATTAGATACGGTACGATATTACGAAAATACACGTTCTGAAACGAACGAGTCGTCACCGGAGCATAACGTGTAGGATGCAGAAAAAGAATTAGCTAACACACTAACTAAAAAGTCGGCAAAATCCGATTACAAACAGTACAGTGGTCTGTACATGTAGTCTGGAGTTTACTGACAGCTACTGTGTGGATGGTGAGAAGGGCTTAAGTTTTATACGCGCTAAAGCAGCTACTGCCGTCGCAATTCTGTCCGTCTGTTCGTCACACGGGTGGATCAGTCAAAAACGGTGAGAGCTACGATTACCGAATCTTTACCATTGGCTGCCTGAAAGACTCTAGTTCCAGGAACCGTAAAGCTTTTCCATAAATTCGAAAAAGGTCACCCCGAAAGAGGGCGCTAAATAAGAGTGGGATATAGAAAAAAATTGCGATTTTAGCCAATAAGTCGCTGAATTTCAATAACGGTGCGAGATAGGGATTAGGTTACCATTAATTACTATAGGAAGTCGTACATTGGCTCTCGATTGCTACCAAATTCAATGACCTTGGATGACCTTGAACGCTACAATAGGGGGTTTTGTTGATTTTTTTGGCGATTTCAGGCTGTGAGACACATTTTAAGAACGACTTGCGCCGAAATCAGTTTAGATAGACATGGAAAAGCTACATATAAAATTTTAAGCATTAAACGTAGATTTCGGCGGTTCAAGTCACGATTTTTTTTAGGTTCAAGGAAACCTGGACACGGGGGCATCAAAAAGCCGTACCTCCATAAAGTCGTTATTTTACCGTTGTTGGTCAGTCTTTCGTGGAATCGGTTGCAGATAGGCATGGGCGTGCTGCCTATCACAACAAGCACTAGTGACGAGCTTTTCAGTCGTATCAACATCGATGACTTTAAAAGACCCTGAAGTTCCAAAATAAAGGTTTTTTTATTGATTTTGCGATCTTCGGCTGCAGCGCACATTCCCAGAATGAACTGCGACGAAATAGCTGGAGATAGACTGGCAATTTGCGAACAGGAACTGCTATAGGCTTTCGCGCGTCTCGTGAGCATTGGCTCAAATTTCATGTTTTAACACGAAGCGAAAGATTGGAATGATTGATGGCGATGCTTAAGTAAAAAGAATATTAGTCACGTGCTGTGAGTGAGTGGGAAACTTAATTACAGAGACGAAGTGTTGCATTTATTTAAAAAATCGTCAGTAATTTTTAAAGCGGGTGAGTCGATGACAGGTCCAGTAATGTTAAGAACTTTGTAGGTAAGAGAAACGAATGCGTTCGCTATTGTTAAAGAATATAAAGAATATAAGATTATGACTTTTTGTGACTGTCATAAGCGAATTTTGTGACAATAACAACAGTAGGCCACGAGCAACAAAGTTCTGATTCTGTTGGAACCTATTTATTGGACAGTTTAGAAGAACACAGTATTAATAATTACTATAGTCACGTATCTAGAGTGAACAATAAAACTGGTGATAATACTACAGACAATAATAAACTAGATGGATGTGAGTAGTATACAGGGCCACTAATGTGGAATGATAATCGTTATTTCATCGCAGAACGGTAGCTATATGAAAATAGATAGCCTATTAAACGAAAGGTTCAGCCGTCGTAAATTAATGCAATTTTTGGATATTTAACTACTGTATACACAACGTGCACGTAATACGAAAAATTATAAAAGATGCAGTAGATACTGATATATCACACATCACACCAGCAGCGAAATAGAGTTAGGCCTAAGTTGCCAGACAGTGCGAGTATAGCACTGCAGCTCGCGTATTTTAGCGGATATAAATAGCCAACATTGCATTACGTTGCATGGTGCGTTTCCATTTGTCGCAATGAATAATGCAAACCTATGTGCTAGCAGTGCTTTGTTCTCGTTGCTTACTCATCTAATGCAACGCTGTTTGATATTGAGAAACGGAATTATAAGCAAAATTAATTTATGTTTAAATGCTCTCCGCAACAAGATTCTACATTGTTCGGACGGATAATAGATTAAACTTTAGTTCAACGGAAGGCCCGTCTGCCTATGGAAATAGGGCTAACCGACTAAGTGAAGAGGTCCGTAGACTTTAGCAGTTTCCCGCTTTTTTAACACCATATCTATAAATCTAGATGTTCTGTAAAGCATCAAAAATTTGCTATTATCGCTCGTTTAAAAACTGACGAGTGGACCCTATAGACGTTGTAACATAGTGCATAAAATAATACAGAAAGGTCGATAAAATAACAAACAAAAAATTAAGTAGTCGATGAACTTAAAATGTCAAGCAAACAGTCCAGCACTGTGCGACTGTAGCTTGGATTTTACTGGCATTCTGCGTCACGTTGAGTTTACGAAAATGTGTTTCGGTTAAAAACTGGAACTTATGGATGGATAATAAAAGTAAAAAAATATAAATCGCGAGCTGCGATGTGCATAATGATATGAATGAATCGGAAACATAATTACAAAGACAAACTGATGCATATATAAAACTTCAGCAATTTTATAGCGGTCGCGGATTAACGTGTAAGGTGTATTATCAGTTAAGTTTAGTTAACTTCTACTTATCATGATGTATTGTGCTATCACTCACGCTAAATGGACATGTTCGTTTTATGACCTACACGTATTTTTGTTGTTGTCTCTCACTGCAATGTATGCCCGTAATCGCGCTCAAGTCAAGCATGACGGCTGATAGCGTCTCGCGTTTGTATATCGTACGTGCGTCCAGGCAGAACACGATGTCGATCACGGCCACAAAATAAGTACGCTTTAACACGGCCTACTGTGTATAATGCCTCATCACACTGTAGACTAC
>Ga0209454_1002168_pt1 | contig 13122 bp, 7 predicted proteins | sample WorMetHERISLAND1_2_FD_187400 | JGI IMG/M metagenome (GOLD analysis project Ga0209454, IMG submission 187400) | Marine gutless worms symbiont microbial communities from Max Planck institute for Marine Microbiology, Germany - Olavius geniculatus... | ecosystem: Host-associated > Annelida >...
GAAAAATAATTATTAATAATGCTGATAAAATTGACAGAAATATGAAAGAGAAACGGACAGAAAATGTCAGCGACACAATATCGACAAGAAATATTATTAGATTGTGACCAATGTAATGTACTCCTCGCACGCATCATTTTCTTTTGTATTCTTCTAAGTACTTTTTCGTTTCTTTCGGCTTGTATTAGAGACCCGGCGTCTATTTAAGACCCGTTTGATAATTTTTATTGTTATATTAATATTGATTGGCGTCGAGGTAGTTATTAAAAATTGTCTCACCGAAGTTCATAAAATATTGCCCGATTTTGGGAACTGAGAGGAAAAAATTTCCAGTAATGGTTGATGACGCTAGTTGCCATTTGTCTTGCTATACTTTAACGCATGCGTCTATCCGGCACCGTAATGGAGATATGGCCATTTGAAGTTCTTCCAGGAATGCTTTTCCAGAAACAGAGGTCGGTCGTCGGTCGGTCCTCAATATTACACTGATCTCGTATACTCCGCTACGTTAGGAACGTAGCGCGCTAGGAATAATAAATAAGTTGTCATTACTAAATTCACAAACCATCGGCGTCGGGGGTTAAGAAAAAAACTGAAGAACATTATTTACTTGTGCAAATTTTCCGAGAAAGCTGCAAATTTCCGACACAAAAAATTATGGGTGCTGAAAATTGTTAGTTTGCCTCTATATTCCCTTAAAATAAAAATAAGCTATTCAGCCCCGGGCATTTATAGTTTGCGTTTATGGAAAAAAAATTCGGACAATAGGAAAATTATTCGCGAGGCTACAGTTCCTTTTCTCTCCTTTGCTATACGACGTTACTGTTATGCACCATGGTCCGACCAAATGATTTTTACGCGCGACAGCATGTAATGCTTTGCTCGTTTTAGCTATCGTCGAGGCGTCCGTCCGTCTGTTCGTCGCATTGCTATATTGTATCAAAACAATGCAAGCTAGGATCACGAAATTTTTACTGTGGGCTGCGACAAAGACCCTGGTTTTTTGTGACAAAATTTCGTGTCGTTGGGCAAGGGGATTTCCCAGCGAACGAGAGCGTCGAAGAGAGGTATTCGATAAAAGTCGTTATTTTACCGCTATAGGCTTGTCTAGCGTAAAAACGGTTGCAGATAGGCACGGTTTTGCTGCTTGTCATAACAAGCAATGGTGACGAGTTTTATGGTTGTATTAACCTCGATGACACTGAGCGACCTTTTAGTGATTTTTTGTGACTTTAGGCCGTAAAGCACATTTCGAGAGCGAATTGCGATGAAATGGCTTAAATAGATTAAAACAACCTGCGCGTAACATTTTTGCACTGAATGTAAACCTAGACTTTAGCAGTTTAAATTTCAGACCCGTACTTTTAAGGAGTTCTCCGTACTGAGGCGTCAAATAAAGGTACCCCTTTAAAACGCACGATTTTTGCTTATATTCACTAATTTAATGTGAAAGCGGTTGGCATCTAGACAAACTTGCTGGTTACCGTAACAAACAATGTTAACGAGCTATTAAAATGTACCAACATTGATGACCTTAAACGACCTTGAGATTTAAATGCGGGTTTTTAATGATTAACAGTAGGCTAAAGTGCACCAAAGTTAGTAAAGGTAGACCAAGATAACTTACGTATAAAATTTTAGCACAAAACGTAAATTTTTAATCGTATGACTTTTAACCTCCTAGGTTCAAAGAAGGGGTCGTCCGTTTTGAGGCCTCAAATTTGCTTACTCCTTCAAAACGCATTATTATTTTACTGCACGCTGTACACTGATTGCCCATGGCAAAACCGATGCTGTCGCGCTTCACGTGAGCTTTGCGCAGATTACTTGTTCACAGTAGCCTAATGTAACTGCAGAGTTGTTGTAACGTGGCTAAACCGTTTGTCATAGGGGCTCGGCGATGGTGTCATTAGATAGCTCTATGACTGTTCAACTTTGAAATTTTGTACGGTACTAATGTGACGGCATATTTCTGGTGAGGCAATTATAAGAACAACTTTTCTCACATGCACAATGCACATCATCTTGAAATACAACATGACAGCTTGGTTTCTTGTTGGAATACTTGCAAGAAGTTGGCCTGTTCAACATCGCCATTGTTCAAAGGTTGAACGAAGAAGAACAAAATTGCACATCGGTTTCACAATTAAGCACGAAACAATGCTTTGCAGATTTTAATCTGACTTTCTATAACGATGTTGTGTTCCATCGTGTTTTGGGCGAACGTTGGGTTAAGTTGAACTTTGGGTACGGCGTTTCTGTCTGTCTGTCGTCTGTCCGTCTGTACTGTGGCCTAACCGTAAGTCATAGAGGTGGTCGGCGATGGTACCGTTGACTGTACACTGCAATGTCATCAGTTTTGCCGCAATTTTGAATGTAGCCTAAAGCTGCTGCCATGCCACATGCGCCAAATTACCGTATTGCATCCTAGCGCTGATTATAGCGCTCGATATAGCAGCGTCACTACAGGACTGTAGTCACTCTGGTAAATCGTTTTTTTTCGCAACTGGAAGTCGGACGCTGGTCTTCGGATATAGGCGGTACGGTCGGCCCAGACTAGCTACAACTAGAATTCTTGTTTTTAATTTTCTTCGACAATCAGTAAAAGTGTCATGGTAATCTCCTCAACAAGTATTTAGACGCCTGTGCACTTTTGTTTCCGTGCTTTTGAAGTCGCACTTGCGTTTTCAAACACTTGCGGTTTCAGCGTATGCCGACTTTGTGTCACAGATGAGCCAGCGCTGATGAGTAAGCAAAGATCTATCGCTAAGAAGAAGTACTTTCCGTTAGTCAGTCAGTCAATAAAATTTTTTGTTCTACTAGCAGACATCGGCTGCAACTATTAGCGCATCACCGGGCACCGATTCCAGATCCGGTCTGTAGGCCTACACTGACTGACGTCACGCAAACTAAAGCCCGCATTTCACTCATTTCGCGGTGTCGGTGTTATAATTTGACGGGCCAACATCGACGAGATTCAGACGTCCCAGTTGCATGAAAACGTGAGAAATATTCTAACTCCTCTTCAGCCGACTAGTCAAGGGTCCCCACTGTATGAAGCATCGTGAGTTCCCCCCCAGCGGGGTCTGCAACGGAACCTGGCCAAAATCGAATAATTTGTAGCATTTTAAGCGTCCTATAACACGCATGGTGAGAAGATACTCCGTCGTTTACCCGCGCGACATTGCTAATGTCAGTGGCATATGTTCAGAATCCCACGAATCGTTCGTACGGTGCATCAACTGCATTCTAAATTTTATAGCGCTGCAATTTCTCACGAAACGTGCTTTGGTGTGAGCGCTTATAGGCCTATAGGCATCGAAGCGAAGTTTAGAAAAGTGCGAAATTTGAAGGGCATCGCCAGCCGCACTTAATAATAGGCTCGTAGCCCAAAAAAATTTTTGTCCGTTTGATTTTAGGCCTACAAAGTTTTTATTTTTTACGTGCGACTTCAAAAACGGCATCATTAGTTTGAAGACAAACGACAACCAAGTTGAACCAACAACACTAGAATTAACAAAAAAAACTACTTTAGGCTTACTATTTCAACAACGATGGAAACGGATGACTTCATTGGTGGCCTATTACCAGGACATGCATTAAGCTATAGCCACTATAAGAGCTTAGCATTGCTGTCGAAACATGTAGAAATGCCAGCTTATTTCTGATTTCATTAACGAACTATTAATTATCCACTCGTTTTAGCCTACACGCCGCATTACAAGTCTCGTCCGTCCGTCTTCCGTCTGTCTGCTGTTCCGTACGTGCAACCTTCTGGACAACCTGAAAAGCGCAGAAAAAAAACAAACTGGTCTATAGGCCTACGTTTCCCAGGGCAAAATTAGGCGGCGTGCCAATTTTCAATCTGAAAAGTCAAACATCACTCAGAGTACAGTAACGTGTAGTGTAGAAAATGACATTGTGTGCTATCTTGTGCGTCAGTTAGTCACTACCATTTATTTACAGCTGCCAAAACGTTTCTTATAATACACGGACAATTTAAATGGATACTAAAGTGCTAAAGGGTGTAATAAATAATGGCAAAAGTCGTACATGAGAGTAAGGCCTATATGGAACCCAGGAAAGCTGGTGCTAGGAGACGTGGCAAACGGGCGGACGGCAGATTTTTCCATCTCATACAGCGCATGAACAACTGAAACCTACCTAATTTAGATAGCAAAAATAAAGTTATTAAATCCGGGCACTAAGTCTGACTTTCTTCATAATCTTAACCTTAATCGTAATCCTGTATAACATTAAATCATTGTAAGTCTTAAGTAATGGTGTAAGTCGTAAGTATCTAGGGCCTATAGGCGTTTTAAAACACTTTGTGTCCGCCATCAGTCTGTCTACTATAACAGGGAAAAAGCATAACCTATTATTCCGGGTACAATCACCGTAGTAATGTATGACCTGGAAATAAGCGGACTGGCAAGACGGGCAGAAATTCCAATCAACGCCGGGTCATTTTGGTCTGCTGGGTAGCCCAATGGTGAGTTTTGATAACAGTCCGTCCGACCCACGACCGCGCGCCGATCGCCTTTTGTTGAGCGATAATTGACTGAGCACGCTTTGCATCGAATCTATTTAATGCCGTTATTTCGAGCGAGCGATCGCCGCCCTTGCCGCACGTATTCCCACTAGCGCTAAATAACCAACGATCTGCAGTCTGCACTACTCGTAACTGGCTTGTTTTCTCTTCCATCAGAACTTTGCAAATTTTTATTTATATTATTAATCACACACGCACAACTATGACTGTTTTCTTTTCTGATTATACGGCGAGCTAATCGTCAGAATATCGTCAGAAGTTACACAACAGGGGAGATGTTACTTCCCGATTTTTCGGTAAATGAAACAAAAATGAGAACCGTAAGCTTACATGTATAGCCGAATGTTTGTCTGTTTCTTTCGAAGTCAGTCATAAGACTGTGGAACAATCTGCCGGTCAAACGTCGAGAGCGTAGGGTCTATGCATCAGATTTTATGATTTAAACAATTTTAAGCGACTACAAAATACGTGTCTGTTTAGTTGAGGCTGCGGTGCGTCGTGACTGTTCGTTTAAACTGTGCCGGCCGGTTATAAGTCCTTTTAACTACCTACCATATAACTTATGTCAAAGGCTAAGGGGTTTAAGAGTTACAAACGTCATTTCGTATTTACGAGTAGGCCTACTTTTACTTAGACTTTCCGCTGGCGTCTTCATATTAGTGCCACGAGCGGAGTTGTGTGAGTAGCAGTGGCATCTTAGCAGAGGGGCGAGGGGACAATTTTCATCTCCCCAAATTTTTGGCTGTCGAAAAAATGTTGGAAAATATCCCTGTTGTCCGAAAATTGTCGTTCAAATATGCACAGTGTGAGGCTGAGAAACCCATTTGGAAACGACTAGAAGCAAAATCGAAATATTGAGCACCCTTAATCTCATCTGGCGGAAATTTGCTGTTGTCTGTTGGAATTCTGTCGGAAATTCTCAGTTTTGTCGATATAACTTCTTAAAGCTACTTTAAACGCCTACTTTTCTTAACCGAGGACGCCGCCCGCTGGCGAGTTGTTTTATTGCGCTGTACTAGCTGGTAGAAACGAACGTTGCGTCAACATTGACTGACGACAAATCGGCGTTTATGTCCGTGCGACGTGCGCTAGCCCCAGACGCGTAGAGAGTTGTCGCTGGACCAGGCTCTCTTGGGCCAGTCGCCGTGGTCTGCGGGCCACCAGCTCGAGGCTCGGCGCTTGCCCCACGAATTCATCGTGTTGTACTCCCACTTCCGCTTCGGGCCACCGTAGCGCCACTGTCTCTTGACATCATCTGGCTGTTATACGCACTATAAAGGCGCGTTTAAAGCGACATAAATGCAACGAACTGAAATGAAACAATACAGTTCTGCTGTTTCGTTTAACTTCATTCCACTTTAGTTTAGTCTGGTTTATTTTGTAGTAGAACTTGCTGGACATTTTGTCTTTGGTCCACCGTATAGCGCCATTGTCTCTTGACGGAGGGCGGCGGCCCCAAATGCCGAGACAGCAAACCGAAGTCATCACCACTGATGCTACGCTTGGCGCGGGCGTGGAAGTTCGGTCGACGTCCAGGTGACGTGCGTTTGCCCCAGGCACGCATGCCGCTGTTAGCGCTCCATCGTCGTTTAGCCGCCGGGAATGGATCGTCAGAAAGAGGGTAAGGAGGGCATTCGTCGTGGGGCACGCACCTGGCCCGTTTGCCCCACGCCGCCCCGCTGTTGGTGGCGCTCCAACGACGCTTCCCCCACGCCTGCAGACTGTACTTGCCCCACCTCCGTTTCGACGCGTCACTTTCAAGGTATCCGTCGTTGTTATCGTGGTCCTTGTTGTCATTGTCGTCGTCGTCGTCGTCGTCCGCTGTAATTCTTAACCTTCTCTGATCTCCATCGGCGTCGCTCGCAGCGTGGGAAAATCCGTTCTCTGGTAATTTATTGGCGTCGTTGCTGCTGACGCCGGTGGCAGGATGTTTGGCGGCGTTCAGGGCGCGGATGAAATCTACTTTGCTCCGTGCCTGGCCACACACCACCACCACCAGCAGCAGCAGCAGGAGACTGGAAACGCGTGACATCACAGCCGCACGCAGTTGTCCAGCAACGGAAGCGTTACACGCGCTGGCGACTAGCTTCGTTCCCGTCTGTTTGTCACCACCTACAACACAGTAGTAGTACAGCAGATAAATACGCCAAAATAAAGGGAAAAAGTACCGAATAACTAAGTAAGTATTGGGGGTAGTTTTTAATACTCGCTATGGAGCCTTTCTATTCTGGGCTGTCATTATCTCCGCCAATGGAACGAAGTGAATTGGAGAAGATTATGAGATTGGGCGTTCTGTCCGTGTGTGTGCCTGTGTGTCTGTCTGTCTGTGTACACGAATTGGCGAGATATGCACTCTAACGAGCGCCTTCTAGTTGTGTGTGTTTTTTCCGTTTGACTAAAAACATCGAAACATATCGCTGAGAGACCGGGAGGCTAAAGAGTAACGTACAAAACAAATTCCAATGTTAGTGACATTAGACCACACTCAGCCTGCACTAGTGATGTAAGTTTCACAACTTTCGGCTGCAGTCGTTCGTCATAAAGCAAACGACGGTGCAGTGTATGCAAGCTGAGCGTAGTTTAAGTACGGTACCGCACTGCCTGGAGTGGTATAAGCTTGTACACTGTACCGCGTACTCGCTTATTCACTTCAGCAGTGCGGTATCTAGTACATAAAGGACGTGGATAATTCAAGACTGGAAGACTAAAATGGTAGCGTACAACGCTCTGTTTTATAGTTGTCCTATTATCTGAATTTTGCACGTGTCGCCGGTACCGGTCGTTATTCTCTATCTGTGCAGTGTTGACATCGTTGCACCGGCGTGCTGATTTACACGCACCTGTTGGCGACAGGTGGCGCCACTCAGTGTCGTCGAGCCATTAGTAATGTTCACTTGATGTTTACGCTATGCGCGTGAACGTATAGTTGAAGATCGCGCAACTTAACTGACAAGTTCTTTCTACTGCGAACACTGACACTAGCAACTACGGGCCACCCAAGTAGCTTGAAATGCATTAGGAATGGCGGGAGCAGAATCCTAAAGGCCCGTTCAGAGCGACATGACTAAACGGAACTGTACTGAACTGACCAATGGCCAAGCAGTAATGCAGGTCATTTCAGTTCAGTTCAGTAATGTCGCTCTGTGCGCGCCTTAACAGTAAATGTTAAGAAACTAATGATGACGAAGTCAAATCGTCAAAGATTGACAAAAACAGGCCCCCACCTGTAAGTTAATGCACTTCCCTTATTAGGCCTATAATACGCACTGCGTCATTAATTTGCAGTAACATCATAACGACGTCATCCCAAAATAACTTCATTTCTTGCTGATAACTGCTTAATACAAACTAGTGTATAATCGTACGTATGCTAAGCATGTAAAATGATTACTATAAAAATGCCTTACACCATGCTAGCGTACGTTCGTATCGAAGAAAGACTGGTGGCACAAACATAATAATCTTGCACAATGAGACATTATTATCATAATGATTATCTGCTTTACCGGACTTCTTACTTAACACTACGCGACTGGCATGAACTTAGAAAAGAATTCAAATGTTTTTTTCTCCTCCTACAATCTTTTTTCCGGTGCGGCAACAGGGTGCCACACAAAATCAAAAAAGTTGCGTCTTTATAGGACTTATGTACAATAAGCGATGAAAGGCGTTCTGCTAAAGTTAACAACACGTGATCGTAACCACTTGTGCCTTCTCAAGACGTCACTTATAGGCCTACTTGAAGATGTAAGTACCGGGTACTGTACGACTGTAGCAATGAATAAAAGCTCGCAAAAAAGTTGCGTGTAATTACCTCTGCCAAGAAGGTAATGTTTTGCCGGACTTTGTTTGTCTGTATGTCTGTCTGTCTGTGTGTGTACAAGATAACTCAAAAAGTTATGGACCGATCTTTCTGAAATTTTGAGGGTATGTCGGGCATGACATAAACTACCAGTGGTTCAATTTTGGGCGTGGTCTGGCAGGAATCCTTGATTTTGGATCACTTTTAAATTTTCGTTATCATATCGTTAAAGGGGGAATAAGGGAACCGCTGGCAAAGCGAAGATGGTGACGCCATCTGGCGAATAGCTTTGCCTTGGCGGAGGTACCTGCGGGCTACGACTGCTTTTCTAGTTAAGTATGTTCACATGAGCTTTGTCGCATAATGAGCAATTACGCTGTGCAAAATTTTAAATTTAAGTTTGGATTTAGAATCACGACCAACTTTGGAACGCATTGACTGACTATGAGAGGAAAGCAGCTGCTGCGAATTAGATTGTCGTTCAACGTTAAAACAAACTAAAAGCGAAATAATTTGCAGGGCAGTTGCATTCTGCTGACGTAGACCTACATGTAGGCCTATAGTTCATCGGCGGACTGAACGAAGGTGCATGCAAGCGTGTAGTGAGTGCCAATATCGACGCAAGCCAATCACAGATCGGTCTTGCATGAAACTATAGCAACAGATCGGCCATGCACAGAGACCGGCAGACAGAGACAGCATGATGATTATAGACGGTGAAATAAAAGTCCTCCTGCGTGGGAAGGAAAGGGATATCTCTTGACCTGATTCCCTCCCGAATGTGATGCCCAATCAGTGCGTGAAATGTGGCGGTAGGTCGATCGTTCGAACAAGACAAATAGATAGTCGCCGACTCATCAAACAAGCCGCAGAACCAGACTGTGTAACGATTTCTGTACCTTATTACGCGACCTTTATTGCTTCGGTGGACGATTTATGTAGACGGCGGGGGAGTGAGTAACCGCTGCTGGATAGAGCAGGCAAAATTGTAAATCGTGATTGGTCGAATAACATCCAAAACCAATGACCGTTTTATGAAACCCATTACTCACAACTCATGTCCAGGAACATTCCTACCCATCAGCCCGATCAATCTACGCAGAACGTAGCAGGAGGCGTCGTTGGTTAAAAAGTAGGCGGAGCCGAAAGTTGCAATTTTTCGAGAGACGCTGCAAATTTCGACAGTGGAGATCAAAATTGCAATTCCCCTCTCCTAAATTTTCCTAATACGGAGTTAGCTTTAACTTTGATTTTGGACCAAAAAATTTTCCGACAAAAATAAGATTTTCCGTCAGCCTAAAATGTAGGAGGTGGAGAAGTAGTTGCTCCATTGCCCATGTCACGACGCCACTTGAACATAACATTGCAGACATGAAAGAAGTGTATGAATCGTCAGTATACCGGCGGCGGAGGCGAGCTGCTGCGGTAGGTCTAGAGACACTGTCTCCAATGGGCACGAGGCAATCAGCTTCCAATCTGTTACGGTTGACAGAGACAAGCGTTGCAGCGAGCGCTCGCCATACCTTGCGGTTCAATGATCGCCTGCAGGCCAGCAACTGCGATCACTGTGAGAAGATCCTTCCTCTCGAATCCTAGCTTTACAGGGTGCGATGCGGCCTGTCTGAGCATGAGAAAGTGACCCGATTTCGTATTATGTATAGATCAGCGGCGGATTCAGAACTTGGGAATAGGGGGCGGAAGGGTAAGAGGTGGGGTCTTTTTTTCAAATTTTAAGCAAAAATGATGCATTTTTGTGCAAAATTTTCACTATTTTTGAGATGCATCCAGTCAATAGGGCCCCCGCCCTCTCCCCTTGAATCCGCCACTGATATAGACCAGCCGCCAGGACGAGATTGTGTTGATCAAACGCGCTCTGGTCAATTATTCGAAGACCGACTTGCTGACTGCTGAGGTTGAAGCAGCATCGCAATCGCGATCGGTTCTTCTTAGCGAATTCAAATCATCGAAACAACTATTAGCATCGAAGCTAATTATTTTTTTAGTTTTTGGTCGACCGTTAGCTTGGTGAGCTTAATCTGGTTCGCTAATGAAAAATGTTTATTGTGTCAGCACTAAGCAACATGGGAACATGAAATCAGGCTTACTGCAATCCAAAAATGCAACGATTTTGCAAGCTAGGTGTGCTAGTGCACTGTCTTGCTCGAACGCGTAAAAGTCCAGCTAACCCCCAGAGATACGTAAATGCCATCGCTTTGCATGTTTTTGTGGTTGCAACTGTAAAACTTCAAAAATTTGTCATCAACGAAACAAAGTTTTCACCATTGGAGCAAAGTAGCAACTGACAGCACCAGTTGAGACTATCCAGTTTGTACCCGTGACACACTATGACGTCAGCATTACGTCAGGACTAGCAAAGAATATTTAATTAACTGCCATATTTTGTTGCAATATTTTGAATTAGTATTTCTTTAGCTACAACTGGTACAAATTTTGTTTAAATTGATTATCATTTGAGTGAATTATGAAAAAACAAAAAAGGGTCTTTTATGAAACACCGTGTACAGGCGCCCTTTTCATCACTGGCATTTTCAGTAGTTATGATAAATTGTACCATACTCAACTGTAGGCCTAAGTCCGGCTTTGCGCTGCATGACCATGAATGACTTATAGCAATATGGGCCAATCATCATAAGAAAATTCCACAATTTATATTCTACTGTATAAACTCATAATTAGCCTAGTACAACAATTATTCGTAATTTACATTATAATGCATTATTTAATTATTTACTTTTTGTTTCATGATTTATTTTTAAAGTTTTAGTTGAATTTATTGTTATATTCTTCCTTTTCAGCTTTTCATCTTAGGCATTTTGCTTTCCCATAACCGTCTGTTTCCATTTTTTGTGCTTTTTACATATAACAGTACTTTTATTTTATTTTATTTTTATTTAAAGATATTTCTTACTTTTGTCTAGGTGTTAGATTTAGTCTAACTGGCAGCGTGTCTGCTAGTTTTCAGTTGCAAATTATTTATCATATCATATTATATCATGTCAATATTATCATACCGTAATAATATAACTTCTGCAGTGTACTGTAGGTTATACAAAGCGGCCGGTACCTTTAAAATACTTCGATAATTAAACAACGCATAATTGTACATATTCGTCACGAAGACACGGGCATGTGGCAGTGAAAATCGACGTATGACGTCACGTACGCACGACCCGAATGAAAGTTATGATTAGCGCGCTTTGTCTGGAAAGACATACGACTACTGTGCAATGTACATAATAGATAGGCTAGACTACGTGTAGTACATCAGAGATAGTGGCTGATGATGAAAAACAGTCAGTCTTCGAAACAGAGGGCAGTCTCTTCTGTCTGCAGTATAAATAGCGTAATAATAGGCCTAGTGCTAGACCGAAAATCATAGTATACGTGGGAGTGACAAAATTTAAATCTAGACTGTCAAGCCTTGCGCAGGGATAAATCTGTCCGCGGTAACCGCCGTGGCATGCTGCGATATTTCTAGCAATGACGTCAGCGTCGTGATATCCATATCTACGGCAAACCTGATTATCGACGGAAGTTAAAATTCGTCAAAAGCTGTGCAAAGGACAGTGTTTTTGTAGACTTTTTTCTAATCGTCTCGGTGAAAAACTGGACGTGAAATTGAAAAAGGCACGTGTAGGCCTGGGAAATAAGGTTCAAGAGATCGAACTCGTTTCGGCGTCATGCACGAGCAAATTGTTTTTACCGAGCCAAAAGCCAAAGACAGTAATTAGGTATACTGGCCAAACTGATGCAGAGCGGCATAGAAAAACAATCGTGCACGGCTAACGGACGTGACCCAAGGGCAACACTGCGCAGTGGCAACCGTGGCTATAAGTAAGTAAGTAAGTAAGTAAAACGTAGATGCATACAGCGCATACCGGTTTTACGCGCGACAGAACTTAACGCTGAGCGCGTACCAGCTATCGTGATTCTGTCTGTCCGTCTGTCCGCCGTCCGTTTGTACCGTATATGATAGCGTATAGCTTCTAGTGTTTTGGCTAAATTGCGTGCCACTGGAAAAGAATATTTCTCTCGAACGAGGGCGTCGAATGGGGCAGCCCTCAAGAAATCGCTATTTTAGACCCACCGCTACTAGCTCCTCTAGCGCGAACGAACGGTTGCAGATAAACACAGGCATGCTGCTCATCATAACAAACACTGCTGACGAGATTTTCGGAGGTACCAACATGGATGACCTTAAACAAACTAAAACCTTAAAAATAAAAATAAAGGGTTTTGAGAATTTTTTGCGATTTTAAGCTGCGACGAAAATTTTAACAGTAAATTGAGACGAAATCACAGAAGATAGACCAAACAATCTGCATATATGATATTTTCAGCATTCGGCTTAGATTCCAACAGTATAATTCTCCCTATACGTTTAAAAAGTCTGCATAAGTGCGCCAAATTTAAGTGCGCCTTTCAGAACGCGTCATTATTGCACGTTGTACGCTGATACCCGAAGAGGCAGCACTTTCGCGCATCTTACAAGCATTAGCTTACTTTTCTTGTTCTAAAACTTACACCCCCATAGGTGTAAATGATCTAATGGTTTAGAGTATCGGACTCGTAACTTTCAGATTGTGCTTCGAATCCCCGCAAATTATTTGTAAACTAGATAGCAATCGTAGCCCGCAGGTTCCTCCGTCAAGGCAAAGCTATTCGCCAGGTGGCGTCACCATCTTCGCTTTGCCAGCGGTTCCCTTATTCCCCCTTTAACGCAATGGTAACGAAAATTTCAAAGTGA
>Ga0209454_1002173_pt1 | contig 13109 bp, 6 predicted proteins | sample WorMetHERISLAND1_2_FD_187400 | JGI IMG/M metagenome (GOLD analysis project Ga0209454, IMG submission 187400) | Marine gutless worms symbiont microbial communities from Max Planck institute for Marine Microbiology, Germany - Olavius geniculatus... | ecosystem: Host-associated > Annelida >...
GGCCCTACACACTAGATGCAAACAGTTTTCTTTTCAGTGCAGTTTTTAGGTTGTTTTTAAAGTTTCACTGAAAAGAAAACTGTTTGCATCTAGTGTGTAGGGCCTGTAGGCAAATGCTGCAGTACTTTATTTTTTTACGCGCAAAAGCAGCTACTGCGTTCAGCGCGTATTAGCCATCGCAGTTTTGTCTGTCCGTCTGTCCGTCCTTCACCATCTTCACCGTCGGCTGCCCGGAAGACTCTTGTTTCAGGAACCGTAAAGCTTTTCCATAAGTTCGAAGGGGATCACCCTGAACGAAAGCGCTAAATGAGAGGGGGTGGGCAAAATTTGCGATTTTGGCCAATAAGTAACTGTACACAGTAACGGTGCGAGATCGGGCCTAGGTTACTAATCATCACTAATAGGAAGTCGTACACTGGCTTTTGATTGGCGCCGAATTCAATGACCTTGAATGACCTTAAACGCTAAAATAGGGGGTTTTATGGATTTTTTGGCGATTTCGAGCTGCGACACAAGTCTATATTATTCACAAGGTGGCGCCACGAAATTATCGTTATGCGATCCAGATAGAGAAGTTGGTATTTGTATATTAACTTAGCGCGTACACCCCAATTTTCAGCTAAACTACTGAACCGGAACTGCTATAGGCTTTCGCGTGTCTCGTGAGCATTAGCTTAAATTTCTTGTCATGAGTACTATTTAGTGTGTCATTTGCTGTTTTTAAGTTGTTGTGAACTATTGCGTAACATGTCATTATATAAAGAATAAAAATTTCAACAAATATTTTAGCCCCCGTCCCTACTTCTTAGGCGGTTGCAACCGAAAGCGTAATTTTTTTCTTAAAATCTAAATAACGGACAATATGAATAAGAGATAATCAACAATCAGAGAAATTTACGCACACTTCTTTCATGATGGAAGCCATCACGATCATGGTATTGAGACCGGACTCCATGGCCGCCTTGGAGCATTCCTCGTCCATGGCGTCGTAGTCGTGATTCATATCCCGGTACCGGAATACCACGATCTGCGAACGATTTTTCAACTGCAGAAGATTGGCGGGAAAATTTTCTCCGATGAAAAGAGTGACTTTGTGACCTCGATTTACCAGGCCTTCGGCTATTGCGATGTTTGAAAAGACGTGGCTCTTGCCAAATAAGGGAATCATGAGGATTTTGTATGCCCAGACGTGCGTGGGTAGAACAACAAACAGCAGAACTTTAATTATCGCACTTGTCCACAAACTGCGCATCATGTTCAGTCTGAATACCTGCATGCATATGCACAACATGCACAAACTATAGACGCACATACACGTGTTCATTATAGGCCTAACTGTCAATTTTGTCCACGTCAAAAATCGATCGATTTTCAAAATTCTTTTACTAGCGCACTGCAACCGCATTTGCCACACAACATTGACTGACTTTCAAACTTTACACATGCACTAACATTCTCAACAGAAAACTGTAAAAAGTGATAGAAAATATAGACCACTTACTGGTACGTTTCCATTTTTAAACAGAGTAGGCCTAAGCAAGAAATGAAGCAATTGTTAAAGACCAGCGTCTAGTCAAGAACATGATCGCAAAGTTCTCGAACTCTGTGCAGTTTGGTCCACACTATGTTATTTCAAGACCACAGCAATACATTTTCGGCCTCGAAACCAAGATTTTGAAATTTGGAAGAAGTAGGACTTACTTCCACAGAGATGTTGAATAACTAGGTCTTACTGGCGATTTATAGCAATGTTAAGTGACGCAGTTTGGGAGACTGAGCCTTACTGATTAAACTAGATTTAAGTGAACAAATTTCGAAACCACAGAAAAATTTCAGAACGAACATTGCATTTGTTGTAAATAATAACTGCAAGGTGACTTCATGCAGAAATATTTTCCTTTATTATTTCAAAATACTATTGATACGATAAAATAAGCGTTTTGCATGATCTAGGCTTGTAGAGTGAGCACTTGAAAGTTCTTTTTGGTGAACTAGGCTATATATACGTCGCGATGCTGCTATTCTGATCCCGACCCGATCTACATACAATACAAAAACAAAGCAAGAATATGAAAATCAATTATTAATACTTAAGCAAAAACCTATTTAAGCTAAAAAATGTCGCCCGGTGGCGGCACATTATGCGGCAAGCCATCTAGCTATTTGACGCCATTAATTTATTTTGAATGTTAATTTAAAGTTTACTTTTACAACGTACGTAGCAGAAAGAACGCAAATTGTGCAACTGCCATTACCGTGCGAGCGTAATGAGCACCTTTATTCGCCAACGGCAGATACAATCAACTTCTCGACTGACTCACGTAACGAACAACGTGACGATCGCGGAAGCGCACAGCAATCTTTTTGGTGTGCGTTGAACTAACTTCGGCCTATTATAGGGTTTGCTGCAGCATCGGCAGAACGTGTAGGCACTGAACGTCCTTGACCGTTCGAGCCGCGAGCTTGTCCAACGTCCGCTTTTTGATTTATTTGCCTCGCTGCTGTCTGGACGTGTGGTCATAAATCACCCAGAACGGTTCAGCGGGCACATAAGCTCGGGCTTCGCAACTATTTTCCTGTGAGACTAGCAGCACAGTCTGACCTTGTTCTGTAACTAACAGCGATCGTGTGAAGTTGCGTAGGTCCAGGCCATCATCATTATGAAACCATTAGTATCTCGGTTGCCAACATACTTTACGAGTTCAAGCTTGCGACGGGCAGAGTCGAACGAAAGCTAATATACACCTTTATTCGTCAAGCGTAACTAAACGTTCATTCATTGTGGCTGGTAGGCCATCAGAAATTTTTAGTAGGCCTAACAGACTGAATTGCGTTTTATTTCGTACTGCGAGTCTAAAACAAAGATTTGAGTTTTTGTGCATATCATCATCATCATCATTATCGCGTAATAGTGTTGTGAGTCGTGGGTAACTTACCCGAGCAAAATTACCGGTAAATTACCGCTAAATTACCCGTAACTTACGGGTAACTTACCGGTAATTTACCGGTAATTTTAAATTACCGGTAAGTTACCGGTAACTTGCCGGTAACTCACTGGTAACTTACCGGCAAGTTACCGGTAAAATAAAAAATATATTTTTTGCCAGCGATAAGTTATGGTAACTTACCGATAATTTACGCTTAAGAAACGCGTTAATTACCGGTAAATTATCAGCGACGTCTGTTACCGGTAATTTAACAACACTATCGCGTAATGAACACGTTTATTCGCCTTAACGGCAGACAAAACAGACAGATACACAATATCACAACATACAGAGTAAAAAAGAGACAAGAGATAGACAAATAGAAATAAAAGCTACAGCTTACACAGCCTGGGCCGTGGCGTCGCTCCGTGTCCGTGCTTGATGGCTGTACGCCATAGATCAGCTGGGGAAGCGCCGGAGTCACGACGGATTTGCTCCAGCTAGTTGTTGATCGTGGGCGACCCGGTGGTTTACGTTTCCATGAGTGATGAGGTGGTCGACTAGGTGATGCATCGACGTGGTTGAATGGAACAGTTTCTGACAGACGGGCAGTGTGACAAAGTAGTACAAAGCATCGGCGTTTTGCTATTAAGGTTTGTGATGGGAAAGAAACCAGTTCGCACAGCGATGTCGTCGTTCCTGATAAAATCGCACCACCGGATACTAATGATATGCCGCTGGTATCTTATGTGTAAGGCTTCTAGCGCCCTTGTGTCTGATGCAAGCAGTGTCTAGGTTTCTGCAGCACCTACATCAACGATAGCACTAGTTTGATAGAAACGAATGGAATCGTTGATGAAGCAAATCCAACACCATGTTCAGATCTAGGCGACAGTAAGCTTAACTGTCCGAAGATTGCCGAGATAGACAAATTTATTTACAGAGTCAATTGGATTAGGCTACCATCAGTGTGTATTTTGTGCATGTCTGTATGTAGGCCTAATAGCCGCTTTGTACACAACCCGCTGCACGACAGGGACGTCGACAACTACATCGGGGCCCGAAACATTCTCACTGGGCCCGTCTGAGAAAATTTTGTTTAAATTTTTCTTTTAAAATGTTGCATTCTGGTGTACTTTATGATTTTTTAGCTACGGCGGCGCCCCCTAACGTCGCGGGGCCTGGAGAAAACTTCCGCTCTCCTTCTCTCTCGACGGGCCTGCTGCACGAACTCACGCAAAGCATGGTCAGCCGCCGACAAATTGTCAACAACCATCATCATCACCATCATCGACGATGAATATCCGGAAGCAGGCCATGGCCTTCATTTCCGTAACATATACGAATTTAATTTTACATTTTTCACACAAGTTAGGCCCTACAACAGAAACTAAAGTAATGCTATTGTTATTTATTACATTGTGACTTCCGATGCTACATGACATTAAATACAACTAATTGACTATGATTTAAACGTAGCTAATATTTTAGCTTGCATGCTAAAGTTCTGCAAACATTGTGCACTTTAAATATGCACATACTTACTTACTTACTTACTTACTTACTTTCTTTCAGTAGGCTACTAGATACGGCACCGTGCTGCATGCTGGAGTGAGTAAGCGGGCACGCAGATGCGAACTTATACCACTCCAGACAGTGCGGTATCGTACTTAAACTACGCTCAGATCGCCTAGACTGCACCGTGGTTTGGTTTATGACGCACGACAGCAGCTGAAAGTTGTGAAAACAGCAACAGTGCAAGCTGAGTGTCATTTAAGTGCTACGAAAAAACCGCAGCGTGCAACAGCGTGTCAATGTATAGGCTACTCAGAGTACTCAGTAGCCTGTGAACCCGAGAAAGAAAAGCCGAACATGCACTAACAGACGTCTAGGCCTATAGTATAGATGACGTTGCCATCAGTGCCATCAGTGAAAGCGCGAGATGTTATTTACGAACGTAGGGCATAAAAACGTTCAACGCAGTCTTAAATAGGCAGCCATCAATACTGCACTGTAACTAGCACGTTGATCAGTGCTTGTACTCAGTAGCCTATAAACCACATAGATCGGTGACAGACAGAATGTCGTATGACCTAAACGTAGCCTACTGTAAGCCATCTCGGTGCAGTAGGCCTACTCACGGACAACTAAATTGAGGAGTCGGTGGTCTACGCCGTAACCAGACACGTGCCCGAGTAGAGCTACATGACGGCCACGATATCTGCTGAATTAATAAAATTAAATATCTCGGTATGCATGTGTAATTTAAGATCGACGTTTCAACCCGAATTTGCAAGTTTTATGTTTCGTCAACGCAATATTTTTAAAAATCAAAGCATGGGCCTATAAGGCTAGGCCCTATGTTAGTTTGTTATCACGTCTTTGTTTGTTTTATCGATCTTGACTTATCGATTGATTATCGGGCGTCGGTAGATTGTTGGAATGACATATTTGACAAATATTGTAAGGTTTTGGGGGTTCTATAGACGAAAATCGGTTAAATATGTCCAGTTAGGCCTGCATAATACATTGTGAGCGACTAAATTTTGTGAGAATTGTTTCGCTTTGTCGGATACAGTTTTTAAATGGGTTTGTCGATTGTGTGAATTACCGTTAAGTAATCGGCTAGTGTTTCATGTATTGTTGGCGAGACAAAGAGATGGGCCTACAGAAAAGTGTCAATGAGTATAATATCTTGGACTGTAGTCCAGGGGTGTCCATCCCCCAGCATCAGGAGGCAACTTTCCCCCAACTCGGTTGCTTCCCCTTTTCCCTTTTCCCGCTCCTCCCTTTTCTTCTTTTCCCTTTCCGTCCTCTCCCATTTTCCCTCCGTCTCCTCCCTCTTTTTCCCTTCTGTTCTTCTCCGTCTTTTTTTCTTTTCCTTTATCTCTACCCTTAGAAGTAGGACCATTTAAATCTAGCTAGGTGGTCTGGGGAGCGCTGTAAACTCTCCCAGCGGGGTCTAAGGCAAAGTCTCAGCCGATATCATATTTGGTGGATTTTAACCTTCAAAATTTGGCATCTGGTGGCAACAGCTATAATTATTTTCCATACAGCTACCCAAATTTAGTGCATTTTTATAAATATATGCAAACAAGAATGGTGTGGCACCACAACTTTGAAAGTAGGCAAAGCCGTAGCCAGAATTTTTGCTCGGGAAGGGGGGTTTGATCTTCCCCTTTCTTTCCCTGGTTCGGTAACATCTGCTCGCGCGTCAATAACACGGTTAATAGCACTCCAAATGCGATGTAGTAAGTTTATAAAATGTACGTCACGCATACATAACGCTGTACTGAGTCACGCTTCTTCAGTGGCATCTCTACATTGTATGTCGTCAGAAAATGTTGACACGATTGCTGCGCGTGAAGTGCTTGCCGTTACCGTCAGCTCCTCCATTTTTTTCTTCATTTCGCCGACTGCTCGTCGCGCATTTGCCGATGCACCGTTGCCAGTGTGATGATGCTCTGGTTGTCTTTCGCTGACGATTCTATTGCCCGACGTCACTAAGCGAGCCTTACACTAATGATGTCTATTGTTTCTACGACGCCGTGAAATTGTTCTGTTGACATTTTCTCGCTCTTCGAAGTATTCTAAGTTTCGATAAATTACTGTCTTTTGGCCTCGTTCGGTGCAATCAAATTCGACTGTCATAGCTAATAACAGCTAATACTCTGTATACTGACTGTATACTGACTGTAATCAAGCATGATGACCAGCTGCCACACAACCTGACCAGAAGCGAGTGTTTATGACAACTTCAACAATCCATAAACACTGCAGTTCACAGTCCAAAAATCAATCAAAAACAGTTCAACCTTCATTACAGACATATATAACGTACACCATTGAACAAACCTTTATAAACCCTTGATGGTCAATTCTGTTGTTCATTGACGGGCGAGCAATTGACGCGCGATCAATTTCCTTCCGCGCAATTATCGTCTGCGCGATCGAGCAATGATCACCGCGCGCAGTTTCGTGCGCGCAGTTGTCGCGCGAGCAATTGTCCGTACACCCTTTTCCCTATCTTTCCTTTTTCTTTTCCCTCTTTTGCTTTTTTCATTTTTTTCCTTTTCCCTTTTTTCCTTAACTTCCCTTCCCTTCCGTTAGAAGTAAGACCTCTCAAATCCAGCTAGGATGTCTGGGGAAGCACTGTGAGCTCCTCCAGCGGGGTCTGGGGCAGAGCCCCATCAGAGATCGAATTTAGTCTATTTTAGCTTTAAAATATGACATCTGGTGGCAACAACTGTAATTATTTAACAAGGACGGCAGAACAAATTTAAAAGTATAGGTGCGAATAATCTGCGAGCGAAGCGAGCAAAAAAGATGTTTAAATTGTTGCACGTAGAAATGTCACACAAAGCTTAACTTTTAAAATTTCGGGGATCTGAACCCTTTGAAAATTTCGGGGATCTGAACCCGCTAATCCCCCTTAAAAAAGGCCCTGAAAATAGGGGGCTACAATTAATCTGCCAGCAAAGCGAGCAGAAAAAAATTGGAGCTGTTGTACGCAGAATTGTCGCATTCTGTGCCATGCGTTTTTGGGTAATTTTCCACCAAAAATATTCCCCCAGTTTTCTATTTTTTTAATTTCCCAACTTTTTTCAGGAGGCATTTGTTTACACGTTTCAATGGAGTGGACGCCCCTGCTGTAGTCCACATATTTTGATGTATTTGAAAAGTTTAGGAAAATGCGTAAAAGATGATAATTTGTTTTTAGACAACATTTTTTCGTTTCAGCTCATAAGATTCTATGTGCGTGTAAGCCTGCTTGCGAACGATTGTCTGTCTGTCTGCTTATTTTTTTTTTATTTTACCTGAGTGGTGAATGAACGTGGCCCTATATAGGCCTAACTACGAGCTTCTCTCCAAAACCACCAGCATTGACGAATGCAATTTTTTCTTCGTGAATTGTACAAAAACTGTTTTAGCTTTTTAATTAATTAGTTTTTAGCGTTCTTAAACTCGTCAACTTTTATTGCGTATCTATATCTTTAAAATAGGGATGTTTCAGTTTGGATTGTGATTGGCTGTGACGTCCTATAAACGTCGTCACCATGGTGACACATTATGAGCATCATTATAGCTAGCGGCTACGCTGCAGCGCTGTGTATAGCACAGCGCTGCGTATCGAGGCCGCAGGCCAAGTTGAGGCCCAAAGGGCCGAAAATTGAGACCGCAGGCCGATACTATAACAAAGATCAAGCGGACAGTCCGCTTGTTGTGTTTAACAGCGAGCGGTTTGTCTGTTAATGTTCTCAATGAAGACAAATCGTCAAGATTAATAACCAGTGATATAAACCAAGGCACCAACTCTCAAGGCCAAGGCCAAGGCACCAACTTCCAAGACCAAGTCCAAGGCCGATGCACCCACACCTCACAGCAAATATAAATGTAAAAAACGTAAGTTTATACACTTGTTAACGGCAAAATTTAAGGACTTGCACATCGAAAGCAGCAAAAAATTGCAAAAGGTGATATTATTCAGCAACATTGACACACAGTTTGATGCGGGCAATATCACCTTTTGTAATTACCTCCGCCAAGGAGGTAATGTTTTTGTTGGTTTTTGTTTGTCTGTTTGTCTGTTTGTCTGTCTGTTAGCAAGATAACTCGAAAAGTTATAGACGGATCTTTCTGAAATTTTTAGGGTATGTCGGGCATGACATAAACTACCAGTGATTCAATTTTGGGCGTGATCCGGCAGGAATCCTGGATTCTGGATCACTTTGGAATTTTCGTTACCATTGCGTTATAGAGGGCATAAGGGTCCCGCTGGCAAAGCAAAGATGGTGACGCCACCTGGCGAATAGCTTTGCCTTGGCGGAGGTACTTGCGGGCTACGGCTGCTTTCTAGTTTTTGATGTTTTCGATGTGCATGTTCTTAAATGTTGCCGTTAACAAGTTTATAAACTTATGTTTTGTACATTTATTACCAGTAGGGAAAAGAAACACCGCCTTTACACTCTATCCTTAGGCGCCTCGATTTACATGAAAATAATTCAAGCGCATGAACTGAAATCTTATTACCGTACGCCCTGAACGTTGCAGTAGTTCCTGGAACGCTTATATGTTTGTGTAATTTATTTAGATTACATAACTGTATATTGTGTACGTTCTTGCCTTTTAACAAGTGATGGTAATAAAAGAATGAATGAATAAATAACTGGAATGGAAAACATCGATTTTTTTGATAACCTAATGTCATCAAATTGCACCAAACTGAACACATTGGTACTTAAATTCTCAAAAAATTTTCTGAGGTGATGCGCTTTCGAAACCCCACTGTCCCACTTTTTTCAGAGCTTTCGAGGCCGCTGTGTGATACATCTGTCATCTTCTTGTCACTGATCGCCCTTTCTCGGGTTCACAGGCTACTGAGTACATAGGTTATACGGTACATGCACTGACATGCTATTTGCGGTGCAGCGGCGTAGTATTCTGTATTTAGGCCTATGCATATCGTCTGCCCATTCAGGAGTGCGTTGAAATAATTGACTTTACAGACAAGAAGCCCAGCTGTCCCTAAGATAACCGACTGTACTGGTTATCAGTGACCTTCAAAGTCATCTAATGTCAATAATTTTCATGTAATCTGAAAAAGCATATGCCACTTTCTATTAGTGATTATTAGTAACCTTAACCCTATCTCTCACTGTTTCCGAGATACGGCCACTTATAGCTTGAGGGGTCATCTAGCCGACATAACCAACCGTGCCAAATTTTATCTCAATCAAATCAGGGGTTTAATTCTGTGGGGGTCAAATTTTTGGCTTTCCCATAGGTAAGAGAAGTCGCCGTTAACACATGGCTTGAACTACCGTTCAGCCTGCGAGGGGTCCGAGCAGAAAGCAGTACCTTATCTTCAAAACAAATTACCTAAAAATGGCGTGTTTACGCGTATACTACGACGCCAGATTTAACATTTTGGTCACAACAAAAAAACCATTGAATTTTACTATGTTTTTCGCTTACTAAAAATATTTTTACAAACTTACAATAAACGACAAAAAATTAGTATCTTTTACTGTGTTAGTGAGCTTATCTGGTATGTGGGCTTGGGGTGCAGTTCTGTCCTTTTCATGATTAATAGGCCCCTGGCAACGCTCTTGAATAGGCAGGCATAATTTATAACACAGAATACTGCACCGACAGTGCACTCAGTAGCTTGTGAACCCGAGAAAGAGCGACTGACAAAATGACGTTTGAGCTCTGCCGTCAGTGAACGATGTGATTTATGAACATACGGGCGTTCTGTTGATTACACATGTACTACAACGCACTGGTGGATAGGCCAAAAATGCAGTGACGGCACGTGCACTCAGCGTCTCATTATAAATCACTTATCATCATTATCATGAAGCGGCGAGTGCACTTAGTCGGCGGACAGTAACATTTTACTTATTCACCTCTAGTTTTTGGCGACCGTACTAACGGTCGTGCCTATACCACAATGTCGTGTCCGTGTGCAGTCTGTCTGTCTGTCTGTCGTCTCTCTGTTGCTTATGCATTGTGGCTAAACTGTACGTCTTACTGAAAAACAGTATGAATAACTAAACACATGGCCCGAAGGCTAGACTGTGATACTAAGACCACATACTATTTTCACTTCCCCCAAAAGATCTGTAATTTATTTGTAGCTAATACGATATAACGTCTGGCGAGTTGGCCGCGCCTGACGTCAGTTATATTAGCGTTGACAGTACTTTTGAAAACAGAGTTAATATAGCACCTATAGAACTGCAGTCACTTTGGGTTAATCGCTCTCTCCGCGACCGGAAGTCGGACGCTGGCCTTTAGACATAGCCAGTGCGGTCGGCCTTTCCTAGCGACAGCTAGGCTTCTGTAGGCCTGTAGACGAGTGAAGTGTAGGACATAATGACTTGAGTAATGCAGTGCGCCCCGAGCGTGCATGAGGAGCGCACCGAGCTCTAGCCTCTTCCTGTGATCATCGCTCACCGCTCCGTTCTCGCTTCGCGTTCACGACTGCAATGTAACGTTTTAAAGGAGAGTCATGCAGACTACAACCACTTTTATCGACCTGCCGGACGACATGACGTCTGCCGAATCGTTATCCAGCTTCCGTCAAAAACTACAAACTTACCTGACCACAAAGTCTTTTTTCTGGTTTTTTTCCTGAACTGGACACCATAGATCTACATGTTTATTTTATCTTTAGTGGATCTAACAGTATAGTTTGCCACTTCAAAAACTCTTGAATTGATTGACTTTATTTTGGTTGTCGCAAGCTCCTGTCGCAATTTGATAAAAGTCTGTTTACTAATTTTGGATACTTTTTACTTTTAGTGTTTTTGGGCAGTGTAGATAGCCTTATGCCTATATTCAGCGACCGTATTCTATTGCCAAGATTTAATCATCGATAAACTTGTTTGTTCGCCGAAAGTCAATATTCACAGAATTTTGAAATTGTGGTCGTAATTTTGCCAATACTCGCCAATTTTCAAAATTCATTTCACACAGACTAAAACACTCTCCAAAACATTTGAGACAAAGTAACCACTACAAATTTCATGCAACATATCTGGGAACGGTGTTTCATAAAAACACTTTTTTTGTTTTTTATAACTCAGTCAAATGTTGATTAATTTACATGAAATGTTTACCATCTGTAGCTGAAGAAATACTAATTTAAAATATTTCATTCTTTGCTACTCACGCTGTAATCCTGACGTCATAATGTATCGTGAGTACAAGCTTGCTGGTCTCAACTGGTGCTGTGAGTTGCTACCGTGATTCTGTAACCACCAGCTGCGTTCGCTTCGTCTTTCGTACAGGGTGATGACAAGATTTAGGCTTCATGGGTACCTTCGGCCCCAAATGATAGGCGGTTACCCATGCTGGTAATGAGTTCGTGTTAAACGAAGGGCTGCCGACGAAAAGGTCTTCGTAAAATGACCGTGAATGGACAAAGATACAGTTATTATTGAACAGTGGATTTCGTTTGGACGAAGAGTGCTTCGTTGGTAATCGTGGCTTATTTTGGGAAGGCGAAGGCTCAACACCTTGTCAGTCGATGTGCTCTGTCCGAGCGCTTGATCAAACTGATCACTTGTCATCACTGCGCTTCGCTTTTTATACTGCCGGAGCCGGCCAAAAGGGCTTAGGCTGCCTATCACGTGACTGCCATTGTCATAACATAACGCATTTTATAGCAATTATTACACAACGTATTTGCAGGCAGCTCCGACAGCACCTACATATATGTATATGTGGTTTTATACCACAATAAAAGGCAACGTTTGATGACTTTTTTAACGAAAGATATGAATTTAAAATATTTATTATTTATGTCCGAAATATAAATAATTTTAGGGAAAAGGACTTAAAATATTTTAGTAAGAAATATAAGTCCAAATTTAACTTTATATTACCGAAAATACGAATGTACATTACGACACAAAATACACTACAATTCAACAAACTATCTGCTTTACAAGTGAAAAATGTTTATTAGGCTATATCATCACTTAGCTATATGGGGACAAAATCAGGCGTCTCGCGATCCAAAAACTCAACCATTTCGCAAGCGGTGTGTGCTGGTGCACTGTCTTGCTGGAAAACGTAAACGTCAGGCTATCTCCACAAATGCGTAAAAGTGATCGTTTTGGGCATTTCTGTGGCTGCAATGGTAAAACTTCAACAGTTTGTCATCAGTGAACCAGATGAAGTTCGCCCTCGACGCAGGACAGCTATTCAGCAACTTTTAGCATCAGTGCAACTTTTAAGCCGAAATTAGTAGGTAGACAGTTGCGTCATTGCCTGAAAGGGCGGGGGTGCATGAGGAAAAGCAGTTCAGCAGTGCCCCCTCCCCAGAAATTTTTTTCAGATTTTGGGGTTTTGGGGATCTGCAGCTAAAATCATACCAAAGCAGAAACGTGGCTGGCGTGGGTGGCGTGGCGTAGTTGGTAGCGCGTTTCGGCTGAAACGAAGTTACTCTACGCCGGGCTCGGTTAGTACTGCGATGGGTGACTGCCTGCGGGCAGGTAAACCATCTCGGTGCGAAGCCTGCCAGCTAGGTCGACTCAGCTGTCTACCCTCCGTGGGACGGTAAAATGAGTAGTAACTCATTCACATGAGTTACGGAAGGTGGGGACCTTGGTACAGCTGACTGGGGTTGTCTAGCCGGCCGCTGCGCCAGCCTGTGTCTGCAGGCTGCACACG
>Ga0209454_1002177_pt1 | contig 13099 bp, 7 predicted proteins | sample WorMetHERISLAND1_2_FD_187400 | JGI IMG/M metagenome (GOLD analysis project Ga0209454, IMG submission 187400) | Marine gutless worms symbiont microbial communities from Max Planck institute for Marine Microbiology, Germany - Olavius geniculatus... | ecosystem: Host-associated > Annelida >...
CCCCAGACCCCCGTTATAGGCTCGCGCTCGGCGCGCTCGCCATGCCCCCCTTTGCCAAATCTTAAATACGCCACTGCGTCCGTGCTTACGATTTAAGGTATTCGGAGCTCCGATTGCCCGATGGTTGGGGTTAGTGCCCCAGTTGTTTCTTGACTGCAACACGGGGTTCACTATAGCCTATGGATACTTGTGTGCAGCACGCAAGTTAAAATTAAACGAACGCCAACGACGAAGCAATCAGACTTTTAGCAGCTATTTTCAATGACTCAAATTCTAATTACCTGACGATTTAAAGCACCGCAAATGTTTACATATTATTTATATGAATTTAGGCTTGCTTAAATTACTTCGCTATAGTGAAAGACATGGCGCCAAAGAAAACGAGACGTCAAGACATGGCTTTGACAGACGGCTTCTAGATATGAAAATCGCCAGAATTTTAAATTACGTTTTCGTTCGTTTTCGTAGTGACACATTTACTACAACACAGTTACTTATTTGGTAAAAAAATTGCGTGCAAGCAGTTTACAATATCCAACAAGATCGATCAATGCGACCGATATTGTTGGATATTGTAAAACGTGCCAATCGTAGACGAATTGAGCTACGCTGATGACGTCACTGATGACGTCACACGCACCTGCGGCCCTGCTAAGCGACCAGGATCACGTGATGGCGCTGAGGCAATTTGGTGCGCAGCGCGACGCATTATAGTTAGACATTTGTCTCAGTTAACTTAATGACTCGCAGTCTGGAAGCTACTTAACGTGCGTTGATAGCCCAACTTCAACAGTAGGAGAGCTACAACTGTGTGTGCTTGCAATCAGAATCTGATTATGTCAGTGCTATTTTCAAGCATTTTTCTTGAGTTTTGTTGGTTCGTTTCTTTCTGTGTTTTTCTTCTCGTCCAATTTTGTCGATTATTACAGGCGCTTAATGTCAATCACAGTGTACCTTGTTACTGTGTATATGGAAAAAGTGCATCTTTTAGGCCTATGTACCGAGTAGGCTTAAATGCATAGGCCTATAGAGTGTAAGCGTACTGGCTGATTGGGGCGGTGGTGTGTCCGCGTGCTGCACCGCAAGGTTAGTTGTTTGACAGCGCGGTGAATGAATTGCCGTCAGAGCTATAAAGTAGGCCTATGCACGATTGGTACAAACTGCTGAAAACTGAAAAACAAAAAAATAATAAAACAACTAAAACTACTAACTTTTTTGTACAAGGTTGGGCAAAAAAGAAAATACTTATCAATTGAATTCCATTAATTAATTAATTAATAATACCTAATTGGAAGCGTATAGTTATGACTAATTTTTTCAACGTTTGTTTATCTTTGGCCCTTTGGAGTTGAGTTTTTCACTGACATAACTTGTGTTCGTCCATTTCGTCTGTGTGCTATCGGTATTTAGCAATTCATCATTCAGCCTTCAACGTCATAAGCTATATGCTATTGATGTGGCAGCGTTTGCGATCGCCCGGAATGTCACGGCGAATGGTGCGTGGCAGACTATTGTACGGCTGTCGGCGGAGTAGCAGTCAGGCAGCAGAGCGCGACGGACGGCTTCACTGTCCGTGGGTCCACTCCAGTGTGCCAGCGTCAGCCAGCACTGCGTCCGTGTGTCTGTGGAGTCGCTGGTGCCCCATTATAGGACTCCCCCTTCCAGATAAGTCTTACCCGGCCGACAATTTACCGGTAAAAATCCGCCCCGCCAGGCAGCCGACCGGGCGGGGCGGATTTTTACTGGCAAGTTATCGGCCTGGGAGAGACTTCTGGGGGACGATCATATAATGGGGAGATTTTTTCATGGAGGCGTCTGATAAATAGGAAACATATAAGTTCCGCGATTATCTCTCCCCGGGCGGATTTTTCATGGGGGAGACATTTTAATGTGACAGCGGCACACAGTGATCGCTGACAGACGGATAACGTCTTCAGGGGACGACCCGCCCACTACGTATACGCACTGCTCTTCGTCGGATTTATTCGCCGCGAAATTCGACGCTCGAGAGCTGACTTGCGTGCGCACGTCACCCACGGCCACCAGATTCATGACCGGTCGCCACCGCCGTCGTACTGTCGCAGTAGAGACGTCCGACTCGAAACCGGAAAAAAACTGGGCGGGTAAAGCATGTATCGCTATTGCAAACCCCATTGTTAATGTTAACAAAAAATTGAGCTAATGCTCACGAGACGCGCGAAAATCTATAGCAGTTTCTGTTCGCAAACTGTCAGTCTATCTCCAGCCATTTCGTTGCAGTTTATTCTACTTGGAGTGTGCGCTGCAGCCGAAAATCGCAAAAATCAATAAAACTCCTTATTTTAGAAGTTCAGGGTCTTTCAAAGCCATCGATGTTGATACGACTGATAAGCTCGTCACTAATGCTTGTTGTGATATCATGCTCATGCCTATCTGCAACCGTTTTCACTAAAGACTGACCAACAACAGTAAAATAACTACTTTCCCTGGGGTACCCCTGTTTGATGCCTTTGTGCGCAGGTTTCCTTAAACCTAAAACATCGAGACTTGGACCGTCAAACTCTACGTTCAATACTGAAAGTTTCATATGCAGCTTCTCCATGTCTAACTTAACTGATTTCCGCGCAATTCGCTCTTGAATTGTGTCTCGCAGCCAGAAATCGCCAAAAAATCCACAAAACTATTTTGGCGTTTAAGGTCATCCAAGGTCATTGAATTCGGTGGCAATTGCGAGCCAGTGTACGACCCAGGCCCTATCTCGCACCGATATTGAGATACACCGACTTATTGGCTAAAAATCGCAAATTTTTCTTACACCCTCTTATTTAGCGCCTCCGTTCGGGGTGACTCTATCCGAATTGATAAAAAAGCTTTACTGTTTCTGAAACTAGAGTTTTCCAGGGAGCCAATGGCGAAGATTTGGTGATCCTAGCTTGCACCGTTTTCGACTGATCCACCCGTGTGACAAACGGACGGACAGAGAGAATTGCGATGGCTATGATACGCGCTAAAGCATAGCTGCTTTCGCGCGTAAAAATGGGGAGAAAGTTTGTGTGTGTCGCCGTTGCCGAAAAGGCTGGAAAAATGATGTTCTACTTGCGCTGGGTAGATACCTGTCATGATGAGTGTGAGAGCATTTCCGAATCATGTCTGTCTATAATTTATCATCAGCTGAAAGCTCGAAAAAGTCGAAAGTAAACAATGAAACTAAGATGTTCCATATACGCCTGAGCAAGAAAGGCTAAATAATAATGTACAGCTAGTGATTCATGATTTTAGTTTTACCATGATTTTCTGCACTATTGTTTTAGTTGTGTAACTTCAAACTAATTTGTGTTCATCTACTTAGTGTTTAAGCCTATCTAATAGTGTTTATTAGCTGGTGATTTGGTATTTAGCTAGAACTGCGTTTTTGAAAAGTTTTGGCCTAGTTCAGTTTAGTTAAATGTCTGAACAATGCATAGGCCTAAATGATATTATTTACGCTTGGCGCATTTTTAAATTAGCTTTTCGTCGTTTTCGTCTTTTTGCTCTTCAGCGTCGGGTGCGGCACCCCAAGTCGAGAAAAGAGGAAGAATATCGTAAATACGTAAGCCTACTCCTCGCGCAGCCCTTAAACTGACGACGGGCCACTGCAGGACTGTTGTGCAGAGACTGATTGCTATGGCTTGACTCGTGCTGACTGACCATACACACACATGGTCGTTTGAAGGTCCTGGTGGGTCGACGGATGCCCATTCATCAAACAAACCCAGTGAATTCGTGACAGTACAGTCCTGGCTACGATGACAACGCCGTATGATCTTCGCCCCGCAGGCAAGCGTATTAATATTAATAGAATTGTCCTGGGCTTTCGACTGCTCACGATATCGAAAGTTGTTCTGAGTTCGATTGTCCGGTGGCTGCGATGCATGCAGTCGCTGAGTCGCTGTCACGTAGATACGCTGCTGCAGTGGCTGCCGGTTGATAATTCAGCGCGGTTCACACGCTGACTTTGACGCCTCAGAACTCAGTCGCAACTCGCAGTTCAGTCAATTGCTCGCTCGGTGTCGGCGCAGCTATAAAAACTATGAGCGTCGAAACTGAGCTCGCAAGTTATTTACTCGTGCAAGTCAATTGAGTCACGTCCATTCCTCCTCGAGTACTAGATGCTTGGATGCTGAATTGCAGATGAAGCAATTGAACAACACTCGCCAGCTGTGCTACAATTTCTGTCTCCCTGTTTCTCTGTTCTTTGTTCTTCGAACCAGCAGCTGGTCGAACCAGTCTGCACGCAGCTGTCTTTTGATCTATTAATCCCAAACTCCGCTTACTTCGATCGATTTTCTGCTGTTGATTTGTTCTACAACATGCTTGAGTTTCAGGTCAACTCAGCCTCCTACCCTACGTGGGATGGGAAATGAGTAGTAGCTTACGGGCCATGGGGTGAAGACCTAGTGCGGCTGATTGGGGCGGTGGTGTGTACCGCGTGTCCAATTGTTCGCAGTCTCGGCAATGGATGGCCGCATTGTGTGCTGCGGTATCATTAGCTCATGCCGATCAGCTGCCACTTCCGAGATTATAAAAGCGCTTCTGGTCTTGAATCAGTATCGTGTAAGAAGCGCTATAGCAAGTACCGGACTTTACTTTTACCTTTACCTGTACGACAAACGGTTTTACATTTACATCAAGTCAAAAGTCTACAACACTTGCACACCCACATACGTTGCACAGCGTGTCCTACAACTTGCTGTCCATCAACAGCAATGAACAATCAACAATCAACAGCAATCAACAGCCTTTTTGTCTTTTACCAAATCTGGCTACAGCAATGATGGAATTTGAGCTTTACTTGTAGATTCTTAGCATTTACATCCGGATTTTTTACCTCTGCGGAAGTGAACGCAACGAGAACAAGGAGTTTATGTTTTGGGGGCTCGTCGATTTGTTTGCTGAATTAATCGAAAATTTTAAAACATGTTTTGATGGAATTTCGTAAATGGGTTTATTGTGGACGGAGGAAAAAGCGTTTAGATTGTGGCGGCGATCATGTTTCTTTCATGGATTTTAGTTCATTATCCTGGCTTTTTATACCATTAGGAGTAACGGCGTTTTCATTACCTTATATCCATGTGTTCATTTATTGCCCGCAGGTAAACTTATATACCACGTTTTCGATGAATTTCTTCCACGAACGTCTGTTACTTGGTCTAGCAGCTGTATTAAGTTCTTTGTATTTCCCAGGCAAGATTGAAGATCTCTGATAGCTGCTATAGTTTACTGACTTTTGACTAGAAAAATTAGACGTGGGGAGCGTTCTCTTGCGTCTTATAGTACTTAGACCACTGAATATCTGCCTTTTAAACAATTGATTAGAAAACGTGAAGTGCGTCCCAGATCGTTTGCGGGATGGTTGCGGCTAAGGTCGCTCAGTTCGCGCCACGGGGGACGAACGGACGGACGGAGGCCGGAATACGGCGTTTACGATGCTGAGTGCCCGGGCGACTGTCTCATGCATGCATAGAGACTATGCAACAGGGTCCTGGGTGCGTCGCTTGGTACGTCGGTTGCGGCGTTAGTTGCCAATAATGAGTCGCATGATTGCTACTGCGTGCGACTGTCGTGCGACAGTCGTGGCTAGCGACTTGCGACTTGCGACAGATCGTGAATTATGCGTCTCCGAGGACGAAACTCGCTCGTCGCCGACACCGGCCGACAGGTGTCGCCAGTCTCGCCGTCAGGAAGTACTAGTCTAGATATGCGCTGCATAGAGTATGCACGTGTACTGGTACAGTACTGCTCAGTGCTCAGTTCCCTGCAACCGATAGCCGTGAAAGTCGGCCCAAGCTATATACTCTCCTATTTGTTATGCGTTTGCTGAACGTCAATATGACACGTTAAGAAGATGTTGTGGAATTCAGTTTTTGCGGATCGTATTCCACTCGAAGTTTAAAGATTTTTCTTTAGGACTTGGTTGCCGAGGTACGATCACCCTAGCACACTATAAGGGGTTAATTTCAACGTTATGTGCCATATAAATTTACGCGTTACTTACTTTACTTATTTACCCTATGCCAATTAATCGCGAAATTAAATTTCGGGTAAGTTCGACGTGTATGACCACGATGCATCATCGTTATGGACGGACGGTCGGACGGACGGACAACTTATGCGATGGCAATACCATGCTTTTCACTACGTAAAGATAAAACGAGTTGATAGAGATTCACGCAAGCGAACGTTATGAGACTTCGAGTTCTAAGTGGTAGGAGCGAACGCAGGAAAAAAAGCGCGAACCAAAGCGGAGATTTGGCTAGTACGCGTTTGTACAATTTAGGCCTAAGTAGATCAATCATTATGAAAGACAAGGAACGTAAACCGTGAAGAGCGATTGAACGTCGCTTTTAATGCTACCTCAAAACAACTGCTAGGCCTATACTGCTACAGCCGGTGGCCAATCAATAACACGATAGGTCGTCGTCGTTGTCTTGATGTACGGAAATATAACGCAGCGCACCCGGTGGTTGATCGTACGTATAGTTAATCCGGGCGTGAGAGCGATGATCGCTGAGATGCCGTGCGGCTTCCGGTGCGAGCGTGCCTGAAAGGCGGATCAATTTGGAGCGTACGTCCGCAGCTTCAGATCGTTCGACCGTTGACGACTGGTATTATGGCGGCGTGTAGCAGACAAAACTCTTCCTTTACGACATAATTTTCTACGACCCAACCGTCTTCGCTGCTAAAGCGCGCACGTGCTTTTAAAAACATATTATTTATGGAAGCCATAGATTTGCTTCCGGATATTGATTAATGATGATTATTGGCAGCTTTAGCCGCTCTAGCTGACTCGCTTTTCCATCGCCACACACGTTTATATGACATTTATTATACAGGGTTTTGCTGCGTGGGGTTTTGTCGTAAAGAGGAGTTTTGTCAGGAGACACTAGTGATAACTTAACAGACAACCGACAACGATCGCTCTTCATTCTTCTGCCCTTCTGTTGACACTAGGTGATCAAGGTGATAGCTTGCTTTACTATGATTTCTGAGTCAGATCTGGCTTTGTCTAGAATATGGGAGATAAGTCTACTAGACTGTGTGTTTGTTTTCGTATTCTTTTTTTGCTGTTTCTTTTTTATAGCCTTTCTTGTCTTTTACCAAATCTGGCTACATGTCCGAAAATCGCAGCACAATTTCTTTGACGGCCGGGCTAAAAACGTCGTTTGGTGAATTATAAGACAAATCACATTTTAAGGAAGGCATCCTATACTAAACGTATGAACCACACGAACTTATAATCTTGTTAAGGATGTGATTTTTGTTGTGTTCGTTATTGAACTTAATCTCTGTATATGCATTTTTCTTTGTTTTTTTTTTATTTTTGCGTTGCTATTGTGTTATTCTCCGTGTTTGTTTACCGTTATCGGTGAATCAAAAATTATCATATTCTCTATATGCACAAATTTGCAGCACCGTTAAGATTGTAGTTATTTTAGTAGTGCAAACTAGCGTGCAAGAAACAAGAAAAGATATCAACGCTGAGTGCCGACAAAAGAGAGCTATCAAACTCGTTATTACCTTACGTAAATTACCATACAAGAAACACTTGATTTTTTTAAACTTACGTACACTAAAATACAGAATATTGCGTGATGACATGATTAAGGTTTTTAAAATTGTGAATGGCATTTATGATGGAAAAGTCGCATCTACATTACATTACAATAATACTTCAATAACTAGAGGTAACAAATTCAAATTGCACAACCAAGCATTTGCTCACGATTTCAGAAAACATTTTGTCTGAGCACAAATTGTTAATACTGGAATAATTTACCTAATTGGGTAGTCGATGTACCGTTTATAGATATATTTAAAGTGCGGCTAGATAGCTTTTGGGCACAACAAGAAGGTATGTTTGATTAGACCGCCGAATTAACTAGAACAGAAGACAGATCAGAGTTTATCGAAAATAGTTATTAGATTATTAGTAGAATCAGCTATATCGTAATACGGATATAGAGGGACTTTGTGCTTGCATCTGTTTGTTTACATTACTGACTACTGAAGATATGCGACCGTCCGTCTGTGTAGTTGAAGGGCGACTCAGGTAGGCTACTGACGGTAAATTATCATTTATCTACTAACGGTAGATCATCGCACAAGCCGCGATTGGGGGAGATGTACTTTATTTTCTTGAAATTTGTGACGTCAGGGGACCTTGATTTTTAACCGTTTGAACTCAAAATTGGCACACCGGTTAGTCCACTCTTGCTCCGTGAAACGCTAGCACTCGTTTTGTTTTCGGGCAAAATCGAGTTATGGGTCCGTGTGAGGAACAGACAGATAGACTGAGACGGACGGGCACGACGTGTAATGCGGCACGTAGGACTGCCGCGTGTAACAAATCAGGCGCCGAACGAAAGCAAGCAAGCAACTATACGAGTATGTAAATGTCGCTGTCGTATTTTGAAGGCGGCTGTCCGTCGGTTGACCGCGCGCATTCCGTCAGCCTGTGGCTGCCCAATCCACTGCAGTTTCATACGTCATTCGGTTCAAAGGGCTGCGGGCAAAGACGGTATACGAAACAGTTTTTCTCGATACAGGGTGTGACAGAGGACAGATGCTCTCATGCGGCTGCTGCTGTTGCTGCTGTCACAGTCGCCCAGTTTTGGAACATACTGTAGAAAGGGAGGGCGGGCCGCGTAACCGCGCCGTTTCTCTTTCTTTATTTCAATCTTTCTTTTTCCTTCCTTCCTATTTTGCTGTAGACTTCCTTGGCCCAGTAAAAATGCAATTCTTTGCAAGCGAGAAAACGTGCAATAGTAGCTGACCGACAAACGATTTTAGTAGGCCCTACCTGTTGAGGCTGTAACTTTGCTGTCTTAAACAGTAACACGTTTGCGTTTTACTTAGTTGGAAAAGCTTAGGACAATCAGTAACCAGACCGGCAGCTGGATATAGGGCTGGTAAGATGGAAAGGTGAAGGAATTACAGAGAAAAATGGAAAAAAGCTAGGGTGGAAAGTAAAGGTCGCCGCCACGGACAAGGCCTGCTGCTGCTGCTGCAGATGCAGATGCATGAGGAAGATGAACGCAGTTCGATCGTCGCTTCCGTTCAACAAACTCCACTAGGGATCTACACTTAACACCAAGATGCTACGCGTATGAATCGAGGCTGGACATCGCCTGTCCAGCCACATACAATTTGCGAGCTACGCAGTGCTAGTCGATACATCCGCGCACATCATCCTATTCATGCAGACTTTTAATCAAGGACTTGCATGCCATATGTCCAGCCATTTGTCGTCACATGTGCTGAAAGCCAGTAAATCACCAGTTAGCATTTTTGTAGCTCCAGCGCACTGGAAACTTTTTGTGCATCGGCTCCATGTAAATTTTGTTGTGATATTTTATTGCATGCATCTGCATGTTTCGCTGAACGGAGGTCCGCCGAACATTTTTCAGCTTTCAGTCTTCCCCGCTCTATTATGTCTATGCCTCTTTCACTCTGTATGATAAGTATCCCATTTCTATTCGCGCGACATATTTCTTAGGTTTACTTAAGTTCTACTTCCGTCGAGACCAAGCCATAATAGAAGTATGTTGGACAGCAGATGTATTGCTCGAAAATAAAGTACGAATAAATTTTGATAATTTTTTACAAGGGCTGGAGTAGCCATTTAGATACTGGCCGGGCATTGCCTACGGAGGAAGTGATTACATTTTGATAGCGAATTGGATTTTTTTTGCAGATTTTGGCTCATTATTCACGATTCTTTACCGTTGCAACACTGTAAAATGCAGTAGGCTTCAGTAATGTTGTTTAAAACGACAAGAATTATCCACTGTCGACACAGCGAGATATTGATATGTCTTAGCTGTTAACATATGCGATAGCGACGTCAGCTGAATTCAACTTGAGGCGTTATTATTTGCCACGTGGCAGCACCATTCTCAGCGGAGGTTTAAGAAATCGAATCGCTTCCAGTTTCAAACTGTGCTTCATGGACCGTTACCACACTTCCTTAGTATGAAACATACTGTTGTCAATATCTGACGCAACGATGACAATTGCTTGGACCTACTTTTCTGGTCAGTCGGTCGACCCATATATTATGACGCTTAAACGATGCAATAGTCATTCGCTACATATGTGATGCAGTGCGGTATTATTGTGATGCGAGAATAACTATGTCCGATGATGAATTTGACGGACACAGGCCAGCGGTCATCGGTATAATGCGTCCAACCTATATCCATGTTTCATTGTACGTGTGCGTTGTGCCAAGTACTCGTTACTGTACTCGAACAAATTACTTGTGTACTCGTCGGCAAAAATGTGTGATAGTGCTCGTATGTAAGTTCTGCGTTTGAATCTTCATGTATTCGTCTTTACCCTTTACCTATTTCACTTTCTACGATATTTGTTCGTGGAAGTCATTGCACGTTTGGAAATTGTCAGTATATTTTTTCAATTCGTTTAGATAATCAGTGCGTAATCGAGTACACAAAATATTTTCTTGGCACATCTCTAGTAGCAGTCAGCTCCAGGGGCTCTGCGCAGCGGGAGAGAAGTGACCGCGAAATCGTGGATTATTTAGCAGTTCGCGGCGCAGCAAATTATCAAGTATTCCATTCTGCACCGGCGTTATTTTTTGGTACGAGAACTAAATAGCAACTGGATAAAAAATGGAAGCAAAAATTGAAGCCGCACGAAATTATTTTCAAATGTCGATCGAAACGTAGCAAAAATGAAAGAATGCCGCTTTTAAATATCTGGGTATACGAGGTGTGGTACTGGATCACACCGACCGCGTTCGATGTTATTTACATGTAATGCCGTCGATACACGCCCCGATTTCCTCATCCCAGAAGCTCGGACAACACCTCGGACGAAAAAGTCGGCGCGTGTAGCCACGGCATAACGTGCTGCAATCGATCAGTGGTCTCAAACTTCCGCCGAAAATGTTGCTTCCATCTGGCGTGATATACACCATACTTAATACAGTTGCTATCGCCTGATGGTAAAGAGTTCTGGACAATGCTCCAGAATCAACACGGGAGTCGAAATCACTGCGAAAATCTAACTGTTTTCTACTTGGACCATTTCCGTGAAAACCCGTTACAAAATGTTATCAAAATTGTTCGTAATTTCAGTAATATAGCGAACAACAATCCAAACACTTAGAAACGTTAGTTAATCTCATTCTTCGCTTCACTACGACAAACTAAGCTTTTCTGATTCGCAACTGTGACTCGTAATTCGAATTTTGTTAAGGCGGTAAAAATTACACGAAATGAAGCAAAACAAAACAACCGCAGACGGTTGTCGTCAAGCGACGTCGAATCTGTTCATTGCACAGCAGAACGTGGCGCTGCAACGTTGGAGAACAGTTGTATTTTATCGCAGGGATTGTTTTTCACTTTTTACCTGTTTTTTTATATTTTATTTCATGTTATTTTTCCACATGCCTGACGCCGCTCACTCACTTGCCGTAAGCATTAGTGTCTTAGCCGACGGTCGGACTAAATGCCGAGTTAGACCGGAAGGGTTTGTGTGCATCAAGCGACTGGTCCAATCGATCGCTAGCTGGCTTAGCCCTGAGGGACCGAAGCCACAACACAGAGAATCCAAGCTTGGGATTACTCGGTCGGTATATGGCTGCATGGCTGCACTTTGCCATTCATTAGTAAAGGTTAGAACTGATTAGAGATATTAGCCACAATGCCGCACCATCGGCACCGACGTACAGTGGATAAACGTTAAAAAGGCCGCCGTTACATGCAAAACACAAAACATTCGCAGAAACGTTGCAAAACATTGTTGCGTTTTCGATACACATTTAAGAGAGCACGCTACAACATTTAAGTAAAACATTTGAATGTTTTATTTTGTGCATTTTTCTGTTTTCAGCATGCGTAAAAATGCTGACGTAAAAAGTTGCTAGATTTGCATTTTTGCATGCCACTAGTGAGTGTCATGACTTAACACTTGAAAACGGGTACGCAACGGTGGAAATGGGTTTTAGCATGAATACAACGAGTACTGGAAAAAAATCAACAGAATCAAAGCCCTACATTTCAGAAGTGTGATTAATTAAATTTTAAAAATTGCGTGGATGAAAACTTCTCAGAAGTGTTTGAAACAAATCCATCGATCAATCAGTCAACAGTCAAAATCATTAACAAAGCTCATCAGCATCGTAGGCCTATAGAACGTAAGGCCTATTATGAAGCTATTTAAAAATACACAAAGTACGCGTTGCACATAACAGACGGCGTAACTTTGCGTCTGTTAGTTTAGTTAAATTTTAACTTTATATAGGCTCGTTTTGCCAAACTGAGTGTCCTGCGATTAGGGAACACAAGTTTCACAACAAACAAAGGAAACAAATATATAGTAGTGGTATTTTCACAGAAAGGCGAAAGGTATGGCCATAGCCTAATTGACTAGAACTGCTCGAAAGTGAGCAGACCAGACATGTTTGCGGCCCGCAAGGGCAAAACTAGACGGTTCGTGGCCCGTCCGGTACAATATATAGCTTTCTCCGACTGTCACGGTCATTATTATCTTAATTCGTTGGGTTGCGTGGCTGTTCTGTTTCGCGTCCGTCTGTGTTCTGACAGTAAAGACTTGACGATGCGTATCATACGTATTCTATTTTTTGTAAAAAATACTTACGTATTTTGACGAATTTTATTCTTGCCTACGCAATAATCACAAATCTGCCAGCATTACTTTGTTAGCAACGTAACACTACACTCGGTGTGACGCGAACGTAAATCAACCACTTAATCACAAATCAGCCAAGCACAAAATAGCTTACGCTGTTTAGGCACATACACGCAAGAAACCCCACAGAAAGAAAGAACCAATCACCAAAAAGAGTAATCTTTTCAGAGCTACCAGCGCGGTAGTCTGGGGTTCAGACAGGTGAGCAGAGAACAGCCACCCAGATAGGTTACCGTGGTAGTTACCAAGGCGGTTTCCAAGGCGGAGACGGTTTCCGGGGTGGTTTTCGCTGCAATTTCAATAACAAAATTTAAATTCAAGATTATTCCCGGCTCCCGTGTGAATGTTTGAATTGCGCATCGTACGCACGATACGTGTTATATATATATATATATATATATATATA
>Ga0209454_1002178_pt1 | contig 13097 bp, 7 predicted proteins | sample WorMetHERISLAND1_2_FD_187400 | JGI IMG/M metagenome (GOLD analysis project Ga0209454, IMG submission 187400) | Marine gutless worms symbiont microbial communities from Max Planck institute for Marine Microbiology, Germany - Olavius geniculatus... | ecosystem: Host-associated > Annelida >...
GCGAGAAAACCACGTCATCAACTGGCAGGATGTCAAAGTTATCGGTCATGAACCTGACCGCGGTACTCGATGGATCAAGGAGGCTGTGGAGATACGCAAGACGAGGACATGGGCTATGAACAGAGACACTGGTTCATACTTCCTATCACCGGCTTACGACTACATTCTTCTCCGGAACTCACATGACACTTCCCGGAGAAGAGTCGACTCATTTTCAAAAAAGGCAACAGCGGTTGCCGAAACGTCAACCAAATAACTATAAGATTTAAAACAGTTAATTTGTATATTAAGGGTGTCTGGCTTTTTCGTCTTTTTGCCGTTTCGCCCCCTGGCTTGTTCGCCTGCTGACTGATTTGCCCCTGTAACTAACTAATTTGCCTTCTGGCTTGTTTGCCCCCTGGCTGATTCACCCCCTTATCTTGGACAATCGCCCCCGCTGAATACCGATAATTCAATGTCGATTAGCACAAGAGCGATAAACTGCAATATGTATATGCTATAAATAATAATACATAATTTAATGTTTAGACAGTTTGTAGCATAATGATGAGAATAAACGATTGTGTGACTGCTAATGGTTCGTTCAATTCAACAGAGACATTATACATAGAGTCATGGAGACCCTATTTGCCTACAGCACTTTGTCGTCCTATAATGTTCTGCAAACAATAACAAAACACAAAATATCAGTCTACATTAGACCAACATATTACTCAACGGGATGAATCGTCCGAGCTGAGAGGGCGAACGAGCCAGAGGGCGAATCGTCCAATGTGAGGGGCAAATCAGCCAGGGGGCAAACAAGACAGGAGGCGAAAAAGCCATAGGACAAAACAGCAAATCAATCAATCAATCGATCGAAAAATAACCACCTACAAAAATAACCAGTGGTGTACAACAAACCTAAGAGCTATAATAATGCCTAAAAATAATGTACAAAAAAGGGCGAAAAAGCCATAATTCAGTCGACATTGCTCATCTGAAGTGCACTGCATCCTTTCAGCCTCTGACGGCTAATTTCATTAAACACCTATCAATGAATTTATCAATGAATTTATCTATTCAGTGCACTGAAAAAACATACGCGCAAGGGCATATCTGCTGAATGATCAAAATCGCCGCTCCACTCGACAACTTGTCGCAGAAACTCATCGAGCCAAAAACAAATGCACCAGAATCCTGCATTGCAGACTTACTGTTACTGCACTATTCATATACTTAATTGTATAATTCAGCATCGTCAATTTTGAAACAAATTTCCTATTGACTTCATTTTATTGCAGTTATTTTCAATTTAACTGTAACTAAATTTTTCAGTCCTGAAATGACATCAGCAGCACTCAGAAAAAAATAATTAAGCTAAAAGTAAATCAATCAAACATAAATACCTCGCAGTTAATCATATAAAACACGGCTAACATTTGACATGGCATATTATGGCTATGTTCAAACTTTGCCAGGTAATGTGGCAACAGATTTGGGGTAAGAAGGCAACATTTAGTCCAGCACCTTGCTCAGTTATCACTAAATGCAAAAAGGAAAAAAATTAACAAAATTGGACCACATTTGCCAAGGTTAAACTAAAGATAATTTAGTGAACATGATGTACGTACACAATATATGGTATTATGATAATGCTTTTGTGTAATTATCACTGTTAAGACAATACGAGGGTTGATCAATAAGTAATGAGAATCACTCAATGTATTAGACTTAAATATTTTGTACAATCTATATATCAGTAAAAAGTATATTTTTTACAAACATATATAGATTTGTTGCGGATGTGACGTCATTGTAATTTATGACGTCACATCGAATTAAACAGAAACGATTTGGAGTGTTAACACGAACAGTGTAGAATTAGTAAGTTATAACAATTCATCAAATTACAACTTTTTATTATTGTTTTTGTTGACGTTTCGGCAACTGCTGCTGCCTTCATCATCGGTTCATCGACTTGTCTTGTTCTTTTTTAACGTGTATTGCGTATCGTTTCCCTGATAACTTATTAACTTACGTTTCAACTTATGAGTCTATTCAAAGACAGCGTAGAATTAGGCTCATTGTTGCACGATAATTCTCCAGCCTGCAGTCAAATTTAGCAATGTGGTGTTCTGAATCATCTGATTTTCTGAAAGCGCTAACAAATACGTTTATGAATTTCTTATTTGAAACTACGAATATAGAACAGCTTAGATCCCCACTGGCCGTACATAAAGTGCTTGAGCTAATAATGATGTTACGTCAAGATTTAACATTACCAGTAAAATTTTATTTTAACAGTTTGTGACATATGTTGTGTTGATGAAAGGATTAGCAACATTCTTGATTTGTTACATAAAGGCCCTCAATGTGCGGGGGCCCGAGAGCGAGCCCCATGCATTCTGCAGTTCAGACCCCAAATCTGCGATTGCCCAACAAACTGTTGGCGACTCTGGCTTCATACAATAAGATCACCATGCACACAGCAATGACCAAACCCCCAGTAACTATCGTCAGTTTCGATATCTAAAATTTCATCTTTGTGTTGTCCGCTATGCAAGATTCAATGTCGCTTGCACTGATGCTGTGAATCGTTTCTATTTAACGGTCTATGATGTGATAAATTACAACAACGTCACATCCGCAACAAACTCATATGTGTTGATGGAAAATGTTCTTTTTACTGATATACAAATTGTGAAAAATATTTAAGTGTAATACATTGATTCTCATTACTTATTGACCAACCGTTGCATATTACACTATGAAAAGCCACATGGGAAGTTATAATTGGCTGGCCGACTCACACAGTGCGGTCCAATGAGGTCGGTGCCCATTGCCAGGGACACAACAATTAGCACCGAACCTCCAATGCCAATAAGTACAGCTGGGCCGATCACTTGTATGAGTGCCGTGTTGAAATACGTTATGGTCCACAGCCAAGCACAACCGCATACGGTGAACAAAATACCCAGCAACATTGACACCTAAACAAAACATGTGAAAAACCCCAAAAGCTCAAGCCAGAATTACTAACAAGCACACAGTGTGTTTTTATATTTTACAAGGGCATTTGTCAGTATCCAGGATAGTGGTACAACTTCATTAGAAATCACAAGTATAAACTACAGCTGCATGGACAGCTTAGGATTCCTCGTCGTCTGACAATACGCTGGAGTACGGACAACACAAACTGACTGCAAAAAAAATCAAACTAACTCAAAAAAAAAGAAAAAACTACCTTTACACAAAAACGTACAATTAACAAACAAAACATTCATACACTTGCGCAGGCTAACTAACAATGCAAAACTCAAAACTGGATTCCGCACTGCATTTCGTGCCATCCAGCAACAAAAAGAAATTGTGCTTATTCTACAGTTCCTGGAACCTGCATGGGGAACATGCAATAAACAGTGACCAGTGATTAGAGAACTGTCTGGATGCTGAATCTAGACAAATGCATACCTTTTTGCCGATGCGATCACTAACAGGTCGTATGAGCAGTGAAACGAAGAAGCCGGTAACATTAACAACCAATGGAATGATCACCATGTATTGCTGAAACACACACACCAGGACAGCAGCAAATAAAACCATATGATAAATATTAATTGATACCATAGTTAATTTATGTCGAGATCAGGAGACTACTCAGCATGTAGTTAAAACACACCGGAATTTTCAGTTATGACAAATTATTGCACTTGAAATTTTCCAAAATATTTTTCATGATAACGCTGGATGCATGGTTTCACTTCTTTAATGACTATTTGTGTTAGTCTTGCCGACAACTTCTGACCTCACACAATCAATATTTTTCATATTTTATCATAGAAAACAGAGTTTAGTACTGGATACCAGAACTTGAGCAACATTACTATTTCAATTGCATAGACAAGACGTATATACATATTACAGTAAACAGCAATGTGTGACAGCACGAAAACATTGCAGAAATACTGATTATTCTTAACAACAACAAACAGTACTACACTGTGACCAGAAAAAACATCCCAAATATCATCGAGATTGTCACTTGAAGTAGGGATATCCAATTTTAATAATTTTTTGTACAATTATTTCTGGCACAACTGGCCATCAAATGACCGTTCAATATTTCACCTCACCCAGTGTCTGCTTCAGCACTACATAGGAAAAACAAAAATAATGAAATATGAGTTGGAATGAACAGAAATGTGTCAAAAAACATCCCCAACATTATCAATTGTGACTTAAAGAAAGACTGATAGATTTTAATAATTTTTGATGCTAACATTTTTGACACTACTTGCCATCAAATGACCATTACAGTTCCCACCTCACCGAATGTCTTTTTCTGCATTACTTTGGAAAACCCTAACAGGCGAAATAGAACAAAATGCAATATTTTGTTAGCTTTGTTTCCCCAGGTAGTGCAGAAACAAATAATGTGTGTGTTGGAAAATTGGAGATTCATTTGATTGCCAGCTGTGTCAGAAATATTGGTGTCAAAAATTATTAAAACCTGATAAGCCTTCTTCAAGTTAAAATCTAAAATGTCCGGGATGATTTTTCTGAACACGATGTACAATCATTACTACTGCTGATGTTTCAGCTTTGCAACTAGCATACTTCTATGACGTTATTGCAAGTAAAATTTTGAAAATTGTTCTAGCAAAATATTTTCATGGGCAAGATGTTAAATCAGCAGTTCAGACCACTAAGTGTTTAAACAGTTAACAGCAGAAAAATGACTCTGCGATTAACTATTTATGGTATTTATAATGATCTACAAATTTAGTCCGAAATGTAAGAATCACAAAGTTATAACTAACCATGACAGTACAAAGCTACTGGTAATTAAAAACAACTTTGAACCTTATCAAGATAGAGAGTTTTTGTAACGTAAAATGGCCAATATGTTCCCGACACATTGACGATAAGTCTTGATAGCATATATAACAATGCAACCTGTCGCAAACACCAACACACAGTGTGCAATGAAACAAACTTCCCCTCACAGTCACAATTCTTCATCAATAAATTACTCAGAGAACAAACTGTTTAGCAGCCGTGAAACAGCAGCTTCAATTGGACAGCACATAAACGGTGCAACCAAACATCGCTAAGAATCCATTGCAAGCTACTGTCAGCAGTTAGTACATAAACATTTTTATTCAGATGAATGGCAGCACAATACAAAAATAATCCAACAAGGTGCATTCGTCATCAGGGTTCTCGGTGCAACTTCATCTGAACAATAACACGTACCAGACCTAGGGATATGCACTTCTGGAAATAGCTGAAACTAAAAACGGGTTAATTTGTAGATTAATGGTGACTAATAAGTATTAAATTACCAGATAAAACTGATGCTCCTTCAGCCAATCATACCACTCCATGGATCTCTTCTGCACCACGAGGGTCACAGTTTGATCCGCGTTTGTGATCAACGTTTGACATTCAGCTTCACGTAAGCCGACGTGGAAAAAAATGCTACAGAATATGCCGAGAGCCATGACGATCACCATCAGCAGCTGCACGCGCACACACGACAAACGGACTTTTTCATGGGCATGATATTTTCACCTATTTCATGAATATGAGAAAATCACAAAATTTTGGCCATCACTAAAAATTGCCCATCACCAAAAAAAATCATCAGCATATAACATCAACATGCTAATGTAATAGATTTCTGTTGTAGACACAGTGAACACAAAAAACTACAGCTCACCAATAAACCAGCAAATCTACAAACACGCAATATGTGTAAAACATAAAGCAATGCAGAAATCTATTCACATGGCTATTCAGCTGAAATTCTCTAAAAACTATACCCGGAGAAAAATGTGAAATTAAAGTGCTGCTTCAAAACTCCACAATTGCAAAATTAAGATGCAGTGAAAAAAATTGTGTTTTACAGTAACACTTCAGAAGATGAATTACTAGCTCAGAATACTTATGACGACTGTATTATTATCAGATTTCATTTAACATCAGCGCCTAAAAACTGTTAACTAGGTTACAAGAATTGTATATAACCTGTGTCAATCAGACAATCAGACTTAAGACAAATGGATAGACAGAAACCATGCTATGGTAAAATTTAAGATGTTAGCATACCATAAAATTTTGTGCATCTGCAGGAGTGACTTTTGAACTGACATCGGCACCGAAAAATCCCCACCCAACGCAAAATACGACAACTCGTGACAACAGCGTTCCAGCATTCCTGAAAGTCAACAGACAGTCGGACAGATCAAAATTGGTGAAAACCCGTCAAATCACCACGACGCACAATGACATGTTTCAATAAAACTAAAACAAAATCGCTGCAAACACTTTAGGAAGTCCTTCTTGCTAGAACAGTCAACAAATCTATAGACAGCTACTGTATTTTGAAACAAAATATACTGGCAAAATAAAATCCTACTCTTCTTTCTCTCTTCTGCCAAATGGACCGTTAACGAAAATCTCTTCTGCCAGCTGCTCCTATCTTGGACCTTTCTCTTCAAAACTGTCACAATCCTTGCAAGTAATATATTTAACTCACTCAAAAATTAAGTTTGTGTGTTTTTGTACTGTATTCCTTTGTACTTCCATTGTTTGTCTCTCCAGTGCAAGTAATATTATTAAGTAGCACATATAGTAGCATAAGTAGTATATAAATATAATTATAAGTAGTATATAATGACGTTTACAGAGCTGTATGCAAAACTGACCGAAGGCCATTAAGTTCCGTCTGCTGAGATCGGTCCTGTGTCAGTTGACTCATTAACGCCATGTGAGATATTTGTGTAGAGGCCCAACCAAACTGAAATACTGCAATGAAAGGCGAGTAGTACATTAAATGTCCCCACATACTCGCCTCATCCGAGCAAGCAAAACAGCGCAGAAATATTAATGGGAATGAGATCGAAACCGCCAAAGTGCCTACAGAAACATAGACAGCAGTATACGTATTCCTCAGAAAATAAAAGCACCCAGATTCAGTACAGTACAAAAACAACACAAAATCACAAAATATACCATACCTGCAACAGAACAGAATAAAACAAAACAATTTCAAGACAAAAGCGAATATTAGCAAAACAGACACTTCAGTATGAAAACGTAAACAAAACACCAACAAAATACCAAAACTATAGTTTTGTCTGAACTGACTAAGTACTGCATTATTTACAGTATCAATTGAATCATTTCTGAACTCGAAATGATTAGAATCCATATGTGCAGAGTGGCCACAATTTTGGTGAAAAATTAAGGACTTTTCAAGGACTTTCAAGTATGTTTCCACACCTATTCCAGCAATGCTTTACCAACTTACCACTCTAGAAACAAGGGCGGTGGAACAAATTTAAAACTGGACGTACAAATAATCTGTGAGCAAAGCAAACAGAAAAAAATTGGAACTGTTGTATGCAGAATTGTCACATAGACTTTAAAAATTTCCAATATTTTGCAAGCAACTGGATAATTTTTAGTCTGTAATAATTTAAATTTCAGGGACTTTCAATAACCTGTTACATCAATAGTCTTTTCAAGGTCTCTCCAGCTCCTGAAAAAATGGAAAAAAATTTTAGGGGACTTTCAAAGACTTTCAAGACAGTGTGGCCACTGGCCACCATGTACATGGCCAAAAAACTGAGCTTTCTACGATATAATGTAACAACATAAGATAGGCTCTATGACACTGATAATACGAATGCTATGATCAAAAAACTTAATCCTTAGCTACGACTAAACACATTAAATTTGCTTATTAACAAATCAACAAATAGTTTTAGCAAATAAAGTTTGAATAACACCAAAAAATTCCTCATTCTTAAAAAAGTTTTCGTACGGTACCAAACAAGAAGTGAAAAACCTAATAGGTGCCAGCTCTTTCTCTTTGGCAAGCCGCAACAGCCGTTGATCCGATCCGACTCGTAACCAATCAGCGGCGTGCAGACAGCATCTACCACCTGACCCCACATGAGCAGGTATCCGGCTGGCTTCTCGGCTATGTTGACGACATCCTGGAAGAAGACAAGCAGAAGTGTGAACCACATTGTGGCACACAAGTCGTTCTGTATGTGTCCGAAGCTGTATGACAGCTTCTGACGCCATCGCAAGACAGGCAGACTCACAGCTGAATCCATAGCAGGACAGCCAATGAGTGAACTTGCGAGGATGCGAGCTCAACACATGATTGGCAGCTATGGCCCAGTACTGGTGAGACGTCCAATTAGTATAAATCTGCACACAGCACAGAAACATTGCACCAGTTTAATTTTTTTTCACCAGAAAAAAAAGAAATACGAACACAAAAAAACTGTTAAACCTATGAACTAAAATTATCGACAAACTTTATAAAATCCAAACAGATTACCAAACATTCAACAGCACTCAAATTATAACGTTGAGTCTCGGGGTCAAAACAGTACACGATACATATACACTGCACAAGTTTGTTGTATCTAATTTTGACGCAAGTTCGTGCAAATTCGTTCAGCCTGTGAAAAAACAGACAAACAGCTGATACAGTAACCTGTCAAGAATGATGGCTAGCATTATTCTGTAGTCTGTACTCTGTATACATACAGTAACGTTATCTGTCTAGTCCCAAATTGATTTGCACAACTATTTTCTGATACAGCTGCAAATCACACACTTGCACATTACCAAGTTTGGTTCACAAATCGAAAAATATAACAAAATACTTCAAATTTGTCAAGTTCTAGATCGGTAGCACAATCTCGTGACAAAAGTAGGTTAATGGGTCAGCCAAGAATTCTAAATTGACCCATTTCCGTTTGTTTACAAATAATTGTCGTCAGGGAAAATTGTTTTTTAAATTTAGCATTCGCACAGACGAAAGCATGTATTTAATACAGTCGAATTACTATATATCGTTTGTTGCCAAACTTGAAATAGTGTTATACAGCATTGCTTGACAATGTTATGAAGGTAATCACTGAAATAGCCAGTTGCAGTCACACAAACACTGATCGCAAACACTACATTTACTTATTACTAGATAATAAGCATTTCTTCATGTTTATTAATTTACTCTTCTTCGTCACAGCTTATTATTGTTAGCCTGGATGTCGTCCTAAGTATGTTTTGCTTAGTTCTAGCTAATTGGATGCTTGTGGTGGTTTTGTACTTTTTGTTAGATGCGACATTGGAAAAAGACATCACTTTCGGTCTGCGCAGCATTCTTCACGATATTGGCTTTGCTGTCATTCTTGATTCCTGATGATGAACTAGAAGAAGAAACGGCAGAAGATTGCTGTCGGCGCAGGCGAAGTCGCCATCTGTCAGTGCTTGGTCCCACATTTCTTGTAACGCTGATACTGTCGGCACCTGACGACCGTGAGGGCCGGGATGCCATCAGGAAGACGTGGTTCAACTTTTTGCCAAGTGACTGTCGTGCATATTTTGCCATTGGTACACGAGGAATGGCACAGTTGAACCTAGATTCTATCTATTCTGAAATGGCCAATCATCCCGACATAATGTTACTCCCAGACATTGCCGACACATATAACTCACTAACAGACAAGCTGATTGCAGCATTTACCTGGCTATTTGATAATGTTGAATTCTCGTACATCTTGAAAACTGATCTGGATACGTTTGCCCGTGTTCAAGTGATAGCTGAAGAGCTTCATGGTCGTATGTCGGAGGAACTGCCACTGTACTGGGGCTTCTTCGATGGGCGAGCCCGGGTGAAGAATAGTGGACGTTGGGCAGAGTTGTCATGGAATCTCTGTGATCGTTATTTGCCACACGCTCGTGGCGGTGGTTATGTCTTGTCGGCTAGCATCGTGGAGTATGTTGCTAACAACGCCGCTTTATTGCGTCGTTTTTCCAGCGAGGACGTATCCATTGGAGTGTGGACAGCGGCTCTGAACATAGAGCGACGACACGACCCACGCTTTGACACCGAGCACGTGTCCCGTGGCTGTCATAATTCTTACATCGTGACCCACAAACAGGATGCGGATGCTCTACACGCGCTGTACAAGAACCTGCTGGAGACTGGTCGTCTGTGTGGTGAAAGAGAGTACCGGCACCGTCTGTCATACGTTTATGACTGGTCCGTACCACCGTCAATTTGCTGTTTCCGAAATGACACAAGCATTCCATGAGCATCTATCAACTTGGTGATTAATTTACTTTATTGTTACATGCGTCGAAGAAGATTATGCTTGAGTGTCTGTTCTGTCTTTTTGCTTGTTTCTTTGTTTATTTGTCTGCTGGATCACCCAGAAAGTTATGAACCGATTCTGATGAGGTCTTGTGAATGAGCAGGGAAGAGGGTTGGAAATGGCCATGGAGCATGTGATTAGATTTTTTTATGGCAGTCCATAATCTTATATGTATTCTAGATTGTTATCAAGGATTCTTCAGTATTAGGAGTTACAGCATCAGCTTCCACTTTGTAGTATATCTCAGCACAGATTTTGACAAGATTTTGTTGAGTGGTGGACTGATGAGTGTCCCAGTGACCAACTGTGTAGATTTTTGGTGGCAGTGCAATTCGGATCTGGAATCGAGTTTGAATTCATAAATTTTTGATGAACTTTTGAGAGAATTTTTTTGGGATGGTGACTGAGACCCAGGGGATAATTATCAGATCCATTGTGTTGGCCATGTGACAGCACTGTTCTGAGTGGTCTGAGAGATTTGAGACCTCTGATTGTTTCTGTTTGTTTTTACACGCGAAAGCAGCTACTGCTTCAGCGCGTCTTAGCCATTGCAGTTCTGTCTGTCCCTCTGTCCGTCTGTCACACGGGATGAGTCCAAAACGGTGCAAGATAGGATCACCAAATCTTCACTGTTGGCTGCCTGGAAGACTCTAGTTTCAGGAACTGTAAAGCTTTTCCATAAATTCAAAGGAGGTCACCCCGAACGAGGGCGCTAAATGAGAGGGGTTGGGCAAAATTTACGATTTTTGGCCAATAAGTCGCTGTATCTCAGTAAGGGTGCGAGATAGGGCCTAGGTTACTATTAATCACTAATAGGAAGTCGTATACTGGCTTTCGATTGGCGCCAAATTCAATGACATTGAATGACCGTGAACACAAAAGTAGGGGTTTTATGGATTATTTTGGTGATTTCGGGCTGAGACACAAGTCTATATCATTCACAAGGTGGCACCACGGAACTGTTGTTATGCGATCCAGATAGAGAATTTGGTATTTGTATATTAACTTAGCATGAACACCCCAATTTTCAGCTAAACTACTGAACCGGAACTGCTACAGGCTTTTGCGCGTCTCGTGAGCATTAGCTCAAATTACTTGTAAGTGCATGTTATTAACCCATTCATGCATAGCGTCCCAAAAATGGGACACCTAGTTTGACGCTACATCAAAAAATAAGTCATGCAGTAATGGGTTAATGTTGTGTCTGTTTATAAGTATTCAACTTCTGGTGTATGAACTGTCATTCTGTTAACCAAATGGTGCTTTGTACTGATGTCATATTTTTAAAACAAAATGAATCATTTTCAGTGAAGTTAAGACTTCTAAGTTCCTTGATTATATGAATTCAGTCTACTGGTAATGTCTGGTGTGTGAAATGCTTGCAACTACACTGTATCCACAAAAAGGTGTACAGAAAGGTTTACAACAATGAATTCATACTGGGTAGCACACGCTTTCACTCAGAAATGGTTAGCTGAATAGCGACAAACACAATTGGCAGTTATTGTCTCTTAAAAAGTCACACGTGTCACATCACATCATCTTTATTACAGCATGTGATCAAAATGTCCTCTTCCAGCATGAATGCCGGCGGTGGACGTTGACGCCACTCACCAACAGCACGTTCAGTAACTGTGTGACTCAGAGCGGCACACTCGCTGTTGATGCGTCATTTCAGTTTGTCGACTTTCAATCTTAAAATGAATATGAAGTAACAGATTTTCAATGATTTTTTGGTCGTGGTAATTTTTTGAGCTGACACATGCAATATCCAGAATGAATTCATTGTTGTATACAGCCAAACTATAACTTTTCCGTTTTACAAAGTAGTGTAGCAACAGTATTGAGGTGAGGTGACCAAAACTACAGTCATTTGCGTCGAGTTTCTTTTGATGTCACTTGCCAAAAGTGATTAAAATCGGCCAATGTTTCACGGAGCTATTCAAAGTTTAGTGTCACCTTTTTATGGAACACGGTGTATATTAGTAGTCTGCTATTGTTTATTTTTGCACTTCTTGTTTGTAACTTAACTTATTCTATTATGTGTACTTTTGTGGCATGCATGACATGATTTTTTGACATCATATACAGACTGTATTTGGTCTGGGGGGGAGGTGGTAGCATTTTTCAATGATACACATACTATGCGTCACCATGCCAAATTGTTTCTGTACCAGTGCTGTTGATGTTCTCTCAAAATTTTATAACCCTGCTAAGACATACTTGGCTCGAAGCTATGCCTGTTTGATGTGTTGCGCATTCTCTGAAACAACAAATATTGTTGGTGTCTTGCGTTCATATATTCCCAATGATTTCTATTCATTGCCCAGTTGTTCAAGATTATATGTGTACAATACCTGATTTTATAATCAGACTGTACTTTAGTAACGGTCGAGCTGTTGTCATGGTTGTTGTCCGTCCGTCTCTCTGTCTGTCACGCATGTACTGTGGCTAAACGGTGCAAGATAGGGCCTAGGTTGCTATTGATCACCAACAGGAAGTTGCATACTTCCTTTCAAATGACATATAAATCGATGACATTGGATGACCTTGAAAAATCATAACGCACTGTGGTATGCCAATCGTGTGGTATTGTGGGTGAGCACTAAGTCGCAGAGAGGGTTGGCGATGGTACCATGTGACTGTATTACGTACACACTTTGCAGCATCGATGGACAGAGTTTAATGCAGCAACAAGGTCAGGTAACAGGAATACACACACGTATACTGAAACAATAGACAACGACGTGCAACAAACATCACATATCAACTACAGCAGTAGGATTAGTAAACAACGAGTACACAGAGCAGTGCTATACAATACTACACTGTGTCTCAAAAAAAAGCATGTGACTACATTTTTTGCAATAACTTGAACAATGAATGTCCGATTATAATAATTTTTGGCACACTTATTAATGAGACTATATG
>Ga0209454_1002182_pt1 | contig 13093 bp, 9 predicted proteins | sample WorMetHERISLAND1_2_FD_187400 | JGI IMG/M metagenome (GOLD analysis project Ga0209454, IMG submission 187400) | Marine gutless worms symbiont microbial communities from Max Planck institute for Marine Microbiology, Germany - Olavius geniculatus... | ecosystem: Host-associated > Annelida >...
GCTTAGAGCATTTCCTGTTCGCAGGTAATCCTGGTCTATCGCTATCCATTTTGTCGCAATTCACTTTTTTTGCAGCCAAAAATTGCAAAAAAAAATCACTAAAAACCAATACTTTTAGGGTTCAAGGTCATTTAAGGTCATCGATGTTGACATTTCTAAGAAGCTCGTCGCAAGTGCTTGTTATCATAAGCAGCATGTTTGTGCATATCTGCAACTATTTTCACGCTAGACAAGCCAACAACGGATAAATAACCACTTTTTTGATACCCACTTGCGCAACCCTTCCTGAACGTAGAGGGTTTGGACTTGAACTGCTAAAATCTACATTCAATGCTAAAAATTTCATATGCAGGTTGTTCTGGATTATCTCCAGCCATTTTGGTGCAATTCATTCTTGAAATGCGTGTCGCAGCCCAAAATCATGAAAAATTCACTAAAACCTGCTATTTTGGGGGTTCAAGGTCATTGATGTTGACATTTCTAAGAAGCTCGACGCCAGTGCTTGCTATGATAAGCAGCATATCTGTGCCTATCTGCAACCATTTTCACGTAAGACGAGCCTATAGCAGTAAAATAACGTCTTTTAGGGGGGGAGCAGTGTCCCTCTTTCACCTTTTCGTTTGTGGGGACCCCCTTACCCAACAGCACAAATTTTTTGTCACGAAATACTAGAGACTCTAGGCTATCATATGGTAAATCCCCTAACTCTCTATCTCACCTAGACTTGAATTGGTACTAGGTCGTGATGGACAGACGGACGGACAGACAGACAGAATTACCATAGCTAATATGCGCGAAGCGATATTTTTTTATCATGTTAACACACTGCATTAATTTTTTAATGCATAATTAACGCGTTACTGACACATACAGGTATTGTACTTTTGTACTTTCTGACAAAAATGGCCAATTCTGTGAGTGCAGTCCAGATAATTAATATAATTAGCTGGCGGTTTTTGGACAACACCAACTCAAGAAAAAAATCCAAAAATAGATGCAATTTGCACTTACAATAAGTTTTATACACTGGCCCTCATGTTGTAGCAAACGTAAAATCTCCTTGCGCATTAACGTTAATAATTTAGTTGTAGCATACGATTGATTAGTAATAAGACATACACACCAGATGTCAGATGACGCTGTGGTGGGTGGTCAAGCCGAGGGAACGTCACAACTTGGGTGGCATACTGACCGATAAATGACTGAGATGTTGGTGGCCTGAAGCAAACACAATGCATTAAACAATCTTCAACAAAAATAAACAATTTGCAACAATTGCCACACATTGCCAAATGACATATCACAAATGGTGCACTAAATACAAGGGATCAGTACTAACAAATGCATATTAACATATCTTATTCAAAAGAACAAACTGCTACCGGTATTTTTATTCAATTACTGTAATAGATTCACTTACTGTAAAAGTCATTAATGGTGTATGTACAGGTCGGAGCACAAGAAGTGTCAAAACATACTGAACGAGAATAACTGAATATTTGCGCAATGTGCAAATGTGCATGTGCAACGTGCGACCATGTTAAAACACTTTTAAAGTTTTTTGACTATATCTTATAATAGCTGTTGAGATTAGAGATTAGCTTTTGGCATTAACCTCCTGCATGAGTAAGATGTACACAACATAAAAATGTAATATTCTACTCTACTGAACACCACCCTGTGTGGCATCATACACTAGCTGTATAAAAGAACACAAACCTGTCAGCAACTTGTCTAGTGTCGACTGCTTGCAGAATGGGGTGGAGCGCTGCTGGTAACCCAGACGAGGCAGAATGGGCTGGAGCTAAGCCGTAAGCACTGAGCAGCACTGCATTGTGGGCTGCCGTCAGACGCACGGCCTGCGTGTTGGGTGACGGTGTGCCAGACGTCATGTGAGAAGACACGACGGATGTGATGTGACGGGTTACAGACAATGACACATCGCCAGCTGACTGTACTTGATGACCGGCGGGTCCAGAAAGCACAGCTACTGGCTTTGCCGCTTCACAGCATCACAACACAGCATCATCATCAGCATTACCAATGCTATTATATAACGACTGTATCACCAACATTTTTAACCACTGTTACTGCCGATATCGGTACCGACTGTCACTACTGTTAGGAAAATGGTAGATAAAAAGAAATGTTTGTGCTAAGCGTCAACAGAATCAAGCTGCAGAAAACGAAACACTGACAAGACACAACATTTTGGCCAATAGAAGAGATGGTATGAAAAATGCTCCCAAATATCAATATCAGAGAAATTCTTAATGATATGTGATCTTCTTGTGCATGCAATGCAGACTTAGAACCCTGTGATAACATCAGAACTCTACTCTAAGTGCTCGAGAAACAATACAATATACATGTTACAATACAAAATAATATTCAACGTATACAGCTGTGTATTACCAGTGCAGGGTAGCGTTGTAATTAAACCAGCATAGTGCACTGATGTTGCAGCAACACTAGTGCTTCCTGCCAGATAGACACAATGCAGAACAGAGGCCTAATTTACATATATTAATATTGTACGATAATCGTAAAATTGTCGTAAAATCATCGCAAATTTGACATATCTTTTGTTGTAAATCAACTAGTTACGATGTTGTAAGATTGTCGTAAAAACATTGTACCCAAATTTTGGAAGCTGATTTTATGACTGCGTAACTTTCTCACAATTTTGTCGTAACTCCGTAGTAACTAAAATTAGCCAGCCAATCAACAGCTGTAACGTTGGCCTCAACCAATCACGATGCAGTCACCGAGCCAGGCAGTGCACTGCGCTGCACGCCAATCGTCTGCTTACACTGTTGCCAATGATTACCTATGTAAACAATAACAAGTGAACTGATTTTGTGCCGATTTTGCTGCCTGAAGTTACCGAAAACGAAATTTATACATATTACGTCACTATGTGAGAATTATATACTAATAAAAAAACTAAATAATTACTGCATGCGTGCTTGATGCTGTCGTACAACAGCTAATGAGCTGGCGTACATTTTGTCGTAACTTTTGTGGTAACTTTGTCGCACGATTTTTTGGTAAATCGCGTTTTATCACACATTTGTCGTAAACCTTCCGCATGTCATAACAATGTCGTATATTTGTTGTACGATGTTTTGTAAATTAGGCCCCAGTGTTGTAACTCCCACAGAAATTTTCATATCAAAGAATTCTTTAACAGAACAACTGACAGACTGCAACTGCATCGTGCAAAAGAACACAAAACACAAAACATGTGCAATGGTAAAACAACATATGTATGACAAACTTACAACCAACCAAACAGAATAGTCCAGAAGCTGCCTATTGTCTTCAGTCCCTTAAATTAACACTTATAGCTGCAGATGGAGAAAAATGCAAATGCAAAACACATGAGCTGTTGGTTATTTAACATTTCTAGCAAACAAATGGTCATGTTTATATCCCTATTTTCCATTTTTGTTTAACTGGCCTACTCTTCCAGTGTAACTCCATCTATTGTCAGCCCCCCTCCAAAAAAACCATTTACGAATTTCTGAAGTGACGACTTTTACAGGCTACATGATTGTATGACTGCAAAGTAGCAGCATCACAGCAACATAAGTATCAAAACACCACCATTCACTAAGCTTATCACTATTAAACTGCTCAAAGCTTCAACTGATTTTTGCAATTTCCAACATGATGTAGAACGAAAAACACAACTTCGTTTTTCACTGTGCAAAAACATTGTAGATAAACACGAATATAACAATGTTAACAAAATTACATGATTATACTTCCATATTAATGCCATAACTGACAACAATAATACATTAGTTATAACAAAGTAACCTGTTGATCTACTGGTAGTAAGGGCAAGTGGAGCTATGCTGTGAGCAGACACTGTTGATGGTGGAACTCCTGAGGACTGAGTTTTCAGCGGCCTTGGTGGACGATGTTGAGTTAGATTTAGTGGAGACGTCAAATGACCTACACAATTATACATAAAATCTACAGAAAACAAAGTTTGAAAGAATCAAAACAAAGGTAACTGAAGAAATGCTACCAAATTTACCACTACCATAAAATAAAGCAAGCTAAGACAACTAAAACAACAACTCATTTCAAAAATGTTTTATTACAGTACAGGCACACCAATATGATAAAATACAACTTCTCTGCAGATATGCAGCACCATTTATCACTCTGAAGAAAACACTGTACCGTACAACCATTTTGAGTTGCTTGGTTTTATTTGATTTTATCGCATACGTGTGAGAGCCCTAGAACACTAAGACATGACTGTTAAGTACTCCAAAAAAATAAATACTGCTTCTGACCAAATCTTGCATAAAAACAACACCATCGCAGCAAGAATCTGTGACAGCACAAGACAGAAAAGAATTCAGCTACACTGACTTGTCTTGGATAGGTTGACGGCAGTCGCTGGTGCTGCAGCGATGCTGGTTGGCCGAGGCGGCTGAGCAAGGACGACCTTCTGAGGCTTCGGTGCAGCTGCTGACAAATTCATAGCCTGGCTCTGACCTGTGTTACCACATCGTATTATCATGGGTTAACTTATGTCGAACAGATCAGTACAAAACTATACACAATTGATTATTTTATTTCATTCAGTGATAACAGGATACAACAGCAACATAAAGTTATGCCAGAGTTACGTCATCTGGTGCCTAAATAGAAGCAATGAAATGCTCCCGTGTGATGTCATCAGGAGAATAAAACTTGTAAGTATTCTGCAGTGCAGCTATGATCACTTGATAGTGCAAGTCAGGTTCTCAGCTAATAGACTGCAGTGACCTAAGCAAACTACGTTGGGTCTTCTTCTCTCTCTTAAAGTGGTTCACTAAAGCTTCTTCTAAAAGATGGTTATAGCCATCCATGACATGCACACGTTAGAGATGCATCTGGACATATTATAGTGGTCTCAATTGCTGCAGATTATGAGCTTGCCCCAAAGCTAAGATAAAGATAACAAAGAGAAAGAAAAACTTAGTTTCCTAACGTTAACAATAGAATAAGAGGATTGCAGGCAGCCTACCAATGAGCTGTGCGTTGGCTATCTGCTGCGCCTGAGCGACGGCCGCAGATAACGTCGATGGACGACTGCTGCTGCTTGCCAGGAAATTCTGACTAACAACTACTCCTGCTGTTTCTGCAGAGTACACAGTACATCCATACTAACCAAACATCAGATAAGTTCTGCTTCAACACACAAGTACACTCACAAAAATACGCAGACACACCACTCTCATCAGCAATTCTCCAAATAAATGTGGGTCATCCAACTGTCCCTCAGACAAATGACAACATGTTTTAGAGGCCAAACTGCTCTCCTAACAGCCAACTAATCAAAGCCAGTATACAAAATGCATACAAGTAAAAAGATACGTCTGTGCACATATTCAAACATCTTGCATTAGGCCCATTTTTCTACTACTACTAAGGGTGAAGCTAGTACAAAAAAGCAACCATCGGGCAATGTTGAGACAGTACTTCTACAGACCTGATGTCCTTCCAGCCATGCAACTGATATTTATGTTTTTTAATAAATGTACAAAACATCAGTTTAAATGCTTGTTAATGGTGAAGATATAAAGCCTCAAAGTTGCGTTCAGTCCATGTTAAAAGCCAAAAGCTTACTGCACATGCCCGTGTCAAGTGACCTGTAGGTGGGGGGTCAAAAATGACTACATATTTGGAAATCCCAATGCCATATTGCCTATTCATTTTACAGCTTCTATGGGGCAGCAATGACGATAAGAGCTGTAAATTTTATACAAGGGCATATTTTTGAAGGCAAAAACATTCAATGCGCAATGCGCATGCCTGTGTCACGTGACCTGTAAGCAGGGAGTCAAACATAACCACATATTTTAAATTTTTGTGGCCATATTATCTATTCACTAATCACTATACAACTTTTACAAAATCGGATGCCACGAAGCCCCAGTTTGGCAAATGCAGCTACAGCTCAAAACTTTTTGCCCACCCCTCGCACAATGCAGTTTCTGTAATGTGCATAATGACCTTCCACCTGAACTGAAAGATAGTGACACTAGTGTTAAGACTAGTCTTTCAGTGGCCTTTAGGTTACAGTCTGGGTCAAAGTCCACTCCACGACCTCGTATAAATAGACTGGCCGATATAGCTGGGCTGGCCGGAGTGTGTGGTAATTTTTGGTTGTTTCGTCCTGTCCCATGTGCTCTCGATAGCACATGCTTTTGGGTTTTTGCTCATTTTGCGGCGTTTGAGCATGTTTGATATATGAGCTGTTTTATTGTTGTACGGTAACCATCGGTAACGTTATGTCAACTAACGCATACGTTATGCGACAAGTTATTTTCCGTAGTGTTATTCTGTATTCTTTGATGTTGTTTTGTTTTAAAGAAAATTGTTAGAAAATCCTTATTTTCTTATGTCTTATAACTCCTATGGAACCCTAAGAGAAAACGCTACACTCGTAATATGATAAACTGTGTTTTAAATCAAATCACATAAGTCACTGCTTTTCAATCTTGCCTATTTGTAACAGGCACCTCTCACAACTTTGTTTGAGGGAAAATTAATATATCTACAATCGACTGATAACTAAAGAAACAATCAATTGCAACTACACAAAGCAGCACAGTGTGCAGACCTGGATGCCTGGTGACCGATGACAGCACTGGCTTCTGTGTGAGCACGGCAAGCTGCTGAGACTGCTGGGGTCGAATCTGTTGACTGAATGTCAATGGCCGAGGTACGGTGGACTGCATCAGGCTCTCATGACTGCGTGATAACTGGATGCTGGATGCAGTGGTTGGCTGAGCAGCAGTCAGCAGCTGAGAGTGGGCGGCTTGCAATGGCCATGACTGACTGTTCACTACCAACGGCCTTCAAGCGCAACAGAAACATCAAAGCTCACGTTCAGTAACATCGAACAGTAGAAAACTGGAACTAATAATGATTTTAGCATATCCAAACTACAGTTTTATTTGTCACCATCTGTAAACCAAACTTCACCAAACCACATAATAACATGCAGGAAAGCTTGCTTCGAATGCTGTTTTGCAAGTGACGATCAAAATCAAAAGTTGTCCAAAATAGTGCTAAATTTTGGATACATCTGCCAACCCCAAATATCATAAAAAGTGTCCCAAATTTTTGGAACTAGTTCTTAAAATTACTCCAGTTTCTGATCATGTAGCAAAGTTTTCCAGTGATCTGCCAAAAGACCTCGAAGATTACATGTTGAAATAAATAAAAGAATAAAGAAGATATCAGCAAACAGTTCTTAGACTGCTGTGGTAGTAGTTATGGAACGTGGATGCCTTTTGTGTTGCAAAACCAACAGCATGAAAAGCAAAAACAAAAAAAATAAGGAATTACAAACAAAATGAATCATTTACCTTTGTGACTGGGTCACAGACAACGTGGTGGATGAAGTGGCGACTGGTCGTTGTGTTGTGGCTATGGATCGGCTCGGCAGAGGTATGAGTGGAGCCGACGTGGAACTGCTGACACCGGCAGCCGACAGCAGAGGAAATGGAGGATGAAGGGCACCACCTGCTGACAACTGTGCTATGGCCGCTGACAGCTGATTGGTTCGCGGAGTAGCTAGGCCAGTCCTTGGCGGAGCCAATACAATTGCTGCCGCTGCTGGACCTGTTTTGTTAACATCCATCACACAGCAAACATAACAAAACAACACTAAAAACAACATCTGTTTCCTAAAATCGTAGTGAGACCGCTACAAAGATGAGATACAACAAACAAAAAACTGTCAAATGCAATAAAAAGTTAAGATGATAGACTACCCCAAAGTAATAGTAAGTCAGTCACCCTATTAGCTTGATTTATAAGCGTTTCTGCACTAGAACACAACCAATATGTATTTATTACTATGTCAAATGATGCATAAAAATGTACCACAGACATGCTTTATGAAAAATGAACAATCTGCTGTCTTGAAAACGATTAGCCTCAATCACTGCAGTCAGGTATGAATACCCTTAACTGCAGCGATAAAACTAATCATTTCTGAAACTGTCTAACTATTCGATCTACACAGAGCATGTATATTTCACTTTCTTATGTCTGGCATGCAGCACGTGTTTAATGGGAATGTTGTCAACATTTTACCGCGTGGCACATGTCCATGAGAAATGATTTTCGGTGGGTCCGACTGTGTAAAGCCGACCAGCTGGCCCGTGGCTGTGCGAGGTGACAGAGCAGCAGTTGTTGTGCTCGGCACGTGAGCTTGTAGACTGCCCGTGCTGCGAATCTGCTGTGACACTGGCAGCTGAACAATAACGCAACAATTCACTACAGTATTAAAGTAATCTCGAAACACATGCAACGTGCATCTATAGTCAGCCATGTCAGCATAGTTCAGCTTTTCACTGTCACATGTGTCACGTGATTTTCGGTTTTAAAACCGACTCATTGTGCCATAATTACATTAGATTCAATCAATAAATGAATCGATCAATCTACTGATTGATCAAAACAAGCTCGAGTCACATAATAGCAAAAATTACACTAAGTGAACTCACATTTCACTAAAAGATATATCAAACAGGTAAGTTTTTAAAGTGCACTTAAATGCGCTGAGAAGTTCAGCAGATTTACCATTACCGGGTGGCGCTAAAAAAACATCCCAAAATTTGAGTAAATATAATGGCGCGTATACTTTATGGAGATAAATTTCCTTTCGCACATATGTAGACCAATGTGTACTCTTACTCAGGTATAAATTTCAGTGACTTCACTAATGACACCACTGAATGCCACTTAACGACATAAGAGGAGTTAAAAATCCAATTATGTAAAGACAACGTTCCATCACACCGCATCAAAGCAACTCAAAATTTTTTCAACACAACACGCCAGATTTCATCAGCTCACAAGAATGAACAGCACATTCAACAAATTTGAATCCCGCTACATTATTTAGTTTGGGATATCTTGCAAGAAGTTGTCTGTGAAGGAAGGCATGAGCCATTTGCGAACCTCAAAGATCAGAATGTTATCACAGACACATGGCATGATGTCGACATCAGATAGCCAGAATCAGAAAAGCCATATTCCAGTGGAAAAAGCATCTAGCTGCAGTGGCAAAGGAGAATGGAGGACCTATTCAGCACACTTTCTGCTGATCATTTGACTGGTGATTCAGCCTACTGTGACATTTTGGCGTAGCCTGGTACAAGCGACAACGCACATGATAAACCGCTTGCAAAAATTGCTTTATGGCATGTGGTGCTATTCTGTTTGTAACATGGCTAATACAGAAGTGTTTTAGGCGACAATTCTTTTACATATTCGGAGATGTTTGATCATTACATTTATGCTTTTGCACTGATTCATTTTGACCACTCGGCTGAATAACGCATGTAAATGTTCAAAACGTTTTTTGACCTTGACAGTGAATTTTATCCCATGACACAGTGAAGCTATATTCTGCAATGCTGTTACGGCAATACAATATCACTACTGAGTACTGGCATATTTTTACCTTACAAATAATTGAAATAAAATAATTCTGTGAATGACAGTTATCACACATTCAACAGCAATTATTCAACACACTCCTACTGCCTGTCTTCTGTGCATTCTACAGTAAAATAATGTGCCAATAGCCGACAAGTGCAGGCTACAGGACCAACTGACAACGACTATGGAATAAATGCCAGCTAAACTGTCATCTAGGCTGTTTAACACTAACTCATCCCCATTCAGAACATTGTTTAACAGACATGCAAACAGTAAGAGAAAAATCATTCAATGTACATACGGTGATGGTTTGGGTCATGATCGGTCGGATAGTATGTAGAACTGTAGTGTGAGTGGTCGTCACAGCAGGCCGACTCGTTCCAGTGACTGCTGAACTAGTGCCACCACTGAACACATTAACCAATGCCAATGACGGTGCTGCTGCACCACCGACAGTTGATGATGTTGAATGACTTCTTTGTGACAGATTGACTACGCTGCTGCTGCCAGGTGACGTCTGTCTATGTACCGGCGCCACAGTCGTCACAGGAGGCAATGACAGCTGAAGTGCTGCATCAGACTTTTCCACCAGCACTAGAAACACGTCCGCAAATAACAACTTATAATATAAAAACTACACAGTATGGGAGTGCAGTTGACTCTAACAGTAACAACTGAATACTACCAGTAAAATTCAAAGTTGCATGATGCAAAAGGTATCACACATCCAAACTAAAACATTTAGACATTTTGTCTTAGTTTAAGCATCAGCAGTCATTTGCCAGTTGCCACAGCAAATGGAGGAAAAGTGGAAGAAGTAACAGACTGAGAAAATGCAAGAATTTCTAACTTTGTGAGCTTGACAACTGACCCTGAACAGGTTAATGCACATGAGAGCTATCTGCAGTCACGAAATTACTGAACAAACAGAACACGATCACAATACATATACAACATTGTGATTTACTCACAAGCAGTCACCTGCTAATTATACCACTTTTGCTTAGCACTTATAAATGGTCCACTGTAAGTAAGATAACTACAATTTTTGTTGTTAAATATTACTCGGAATTAAACAATACCCAGTGGATAAACCACAAAAGTACAGTACAAACCTGGAGCAGCTGGTCTTAAAGCAAGGTTCGGCTGCTGGGCTGGCTGAGGATTAGATGGGCCCCGGGGAGGAAACACAGCTCCTCCGGTCTGACTGATTCCAAACACAGGCTGTAGACTTGGCTTCACTGACGTCTATCAACATAACAAAGGTCATATATATCACACGAAACCCATCTCAGAGCTAAAGAGCATGTCACTTGTCATATAGAATCACAGTATTACCTACCACCCAGCAAAAGGTGAATGCAACCTGCTGCAACAGCAGCCAGCCAGGCCAATACTTGATTTACCTATGGTGGAGGGATGGAGGGCTGGGATGACCTAAATGTACTGACTACTGAAATAGTTTACCCATCAACAGTCACCCATCCATGCATTGCATACTAGCTACTGAGGCTGGCATAAGGTGGCAGGCTAACTACATTGATCAGACAAACCATCCATATGGCTAAAGGTCTCAGTTCATCAGCTCTCACTGTTTTCACATAAACACTTATAAAGCTGCAACACTAAAAATATATAAACCGAAAACTGATAAATTCCAATAGTCACAGAGCAACACTAACAACAGCTGACTCTTTCTTTCAGGTTCTTTCTTCCTTGTCAGTATAGTCAAACATCAACAAGTTGATGACTGCTGACCAGTGGCCAGGGACATGCCGGCCGGGGGAATTGAGTGCAAAGATGTCCGGTTAAAGAGCTGCCACAATGAACAGATTAGCATCTCAGCATCTCCAGTGACATCATGAGTTTAAAAAATACAGGGGCAAGGAAGCAGGAAGTTACAAATTTCCACAGTAGATTATAAATGCTCAAAATTTCAATTTTGCCCAAATTCCCCTAAAAATCTTCCATCTAGTAAAAACTTTTCAACAAACTAAACTTTACGGGGGCAACTGTCCCCTGCGATGATGCCATTGTCTGCCTCATCACGGAAGAGCTGCAACACCTTTCGCCATACAGGTGGAGTACCTCAGTTTTAGACCCAGTACATGTGCAACCGAGTACACAATACTCACCAGTAAGCCAGTCTTAAGGGTGTTCTGCACAGCAGCCTGGTCAGTGCTCATAGGTCTGGTAGACTGCTGCAGTGAAGTCGGCTGAATCACCAGACGCATTGCGGTCTCGGTGGGCTTGCGATCAAGTGACGTCTCGTGCGACAGATGCACTGCCGGTGGTGGATCTTCTCCACGACTACTCATTGCTCATGCTCCACACCTACAACACACAACAACCACCAGTAATAGTAGCAGCCATGACTAAGTCTATGATGGCATCACGAAACACTGCACCGACAGCACCTACCATATCGGAGAGCCTGACATTTGACCAGATCAAACACGCAGGGTTAGAAGCTGCTAAGGCAGAAATTAGGGTTTGGTCTAAGGTGCTGTCATCATTACATGGCACCACCATGCAACAAATCAACAAGTACGATTGTGATCACTCACTAAGCATGAGCTAGGTTAGGATTCGAGTTAGCATTAAGCCTGATTTCCACCATCACGTTCCGCACTGTAACGCAACGCAACGTTCTGCAAGAATTTTTACGTAAGCAAATTGACGATGCGTAAAAATGTACGTTCCATACTGTCCCGTAAGCTCCATAACGGCGCCGCAAGCCTATGCGGCACCATTACGCAAGTGTCTCTATTTTTCACACACAAACCACTGCGGTCAACCGATCACAGCGAAGCTGTAGCTATGTAGCCCACAGCGGTAGGCCGCTACAGCACACGCTGGCAACAGCATGCAAAAGTAAAATGACGAAATTTGAAATAAATGCAGATATAAAAGGCCTACCAATACAGATTTACTTTAAAAATTTTTTTGCATTTTCTGCTGTTCTCTGCTGTGACGCCCCGCCTCTGCCCCGCCTCCGAACGCGCCGTTGCGGCGCTAACGGGAAAAGTATGCAGAAGAAAGGGCTTGTGTAATTTTTCCATTCGCGCTTGCGTCGCGTTACGGTACGGCGCGGTACGGAACGATACGTTGCGTTGCGGAACGTGATGCTGGAAATTAGGTTTTACGTTTTTGTGTCTGCACGCTTGTAGGGCGTTTTTGCCGTATAACCACGGTCGGCGGGCTACATCATGGCGATACAGCCCACTGCGCGTACTTCAGACTAATATCACCAGCATACCGATGATCAGCTACGAATATTTACAGCACGCAGCAACAGTAGACAGATTTGATTAGAAACCGGAGCTTCCGAGTGGCCGATGCAGTGAATTTACACAACAGTAACGAGCAAAACGTCGCTCTGACACGACAAGCGATCGACGCTTCGACACCGACAGTACTACATCAGCATATAAGAAACACAACAAACGTGCTTCAAACAGTGATCATCGTCACGCCGATTACGTTGTTAATGAAACAAAATTACCTCGAGACTTGTGTAGAACGTCCGGAGCGATAAAACACCGGAATATAAACACAGAAGCTAGCCAACGTTTCGAAAACAACACAAGGCAGACATGTAACGGCGCCGCTGGTTGGCTGGCTG
>Ga0209454_1002183_pt1 | contig 13093 bp, 5 predicted proteins | sample WorMetHERISLAND1_2_FD_187400 | JGI IMG/M metagenome (GOLD analysis project Ga0209454, IMG submission 187400) | Marine gutless worms symbiont microbial communities from Max Planck institute for Marine Microbiology, Germany - Olavius geniculatus... | ecosystem: Host-associated > Annelida >...
GTGTACAACTTCCTATTAGTAATTAATAATAACCTAGGCCCTATCTCGCACCGTTACTGAGATACAGCGACTTATTGGCCAAAAATCGCAAATTTTGCCCACCCCCTTTTATTTAGCGCCCTCGTTCAAGGTGACCCCCTTCGAATTTATGGAAAAGCTTTACGGTTCCTTCCAGGCAGCCGACGGTGAAGGTTTGGCGATCCTATTTTGCACCGTTTTTTGACTGATCTACCAGTGTGACAGACGGACAAACGGACGAACAGACAGACAGAATTGCGATGGCTAAGACGCGCTGAAAGCAGTAGCTGCTTTCGCGCTTAAAAAACACTGCGAAATAGGCCTAACGATTCGATCGCAAACGTCATTTCAATTATCTGCCACAAAATGCGACGCTCAGACTGATTCAAGCAAAATACTGCGATCACGGCTTTGCACAGCGTGGTTTAACTACTTGTACGCATGAGATACATTAGTTATTGCGTGCTAATAATTATACTAGTTGTTATAAAAAAAACTCACCAGACACTTGATCCACAGCGGACACAGTCATTCGCATTAAATGTGGATATATCTGCTATAATGTATAATGTTCTCAGTGAGCACAGAACACTGTCCTGGCAAATACGCGTGCATTAAGAGCGCATTCGCTTTATGACCTAATATTCATTTTTAAGTCACACTTAATTTTTGCGAGTTGACATGAGTGTTACAGCGGCAAAATAGGCACACTCGACGTGTCTATTAGTCTATATTATTTATGTTGGCTGGATTGAGCAGAACTGCCCATAGGCTTAACTCAAGTTGACACCCACAGTGCTCGACACGTTTTAGCTCCATACCGAGCTACTGTGATCCAGTAGGTGAGAAAAGCTTTCATTCAATTATGGATCGTTCCTGCGTGTTATTACTCATGTCGCTGTAGAGTTTTGATTCGAATGCCTTTAGTACGTACGCGACCATCCTAATAGCAACAGGCCGCGTCACGAGTCTTGCCAGTCCGTACGTCCGTCTGTCCGCCCGTGTGTCTGTTTTGCACCGGCTCCTAACTCGAAAGCAAATGGGGGTAAAAAAGAAGAAAAACATGCATGAACATTGCCCAAGACTGAAGTAACTGGTGCAACAAATTTTTGCTCTAGAGGTCAAAGGTCAGAGGTTAGTATTAGGGTTGGGCTGCGCAGTGCAGCAAGGAGGGAGGGTCCGCAATACTAGGCAGACGATCGCATATCATGTCTGCACTGGATCAACATCTTCGCTTGTTTTCGTTTACGACCTTCCTGAAAACTTTATTTAATTTTTGAACTGAGTGAGTGACAGTAGGATTTAACGTCCCGCTCGACACAGTATAGGTCATTTCGGGACGGCCTTTCCAGGCAAAATGCACACAAACACATAATAACGGAACAGTAAATTTAACCTTTACAATAAAGAAACAAAAAGTTTAACCTTTACAGAAACACAAAACACAAGCTAAACTTAAAATTGTAAAAATAACATTTGCACAGTGACGGAAAATATGCCGAATTTTAAAAATTAAATTTAAAAATCTGGGTCCCTCCTCGTAGGGGTTTTTTCAAACGCTGTTTGACTCTGTTTGTCCGAACGATTGTGTGACGTTTTCTGCCCGTCATTACGCGCTCTTTAATGCACCGGCTCGGCCGTTTCTGTCTGATTTTTGTTAGGTAGCATGTCTGCCTGTTCGCGACATAAAATTAGCAAGTAATTTGAGCACAGCTCATGAGACGCGCGACAGCCTTAGCAGTTTCTGCTCTCAAAATGTCTTGGTTTACCTCCATCCATTTCGTCGCAATTCACCCTTGAAGTTTGCGCCGCAGCTAAAAATCGCAAAAAATAACATTAGAACTCCATATTTTGGGAATTTTATTCAAAGTCATCGATGATAATACCACCAAAAAGCTAGTCACCAGTGCTTGTCTGTGCCTATCTGCAACAGCATGCGTTTACGCTAGACGAGCCACCGTCGGTAAAATAACCAATTTCTAGAGGGGTACCTCTATTTGATGCTCATATGCGCAGGCCTCCTTGAACTAAGGGGCGGGACTTGGACTGCTAAAATTGGCGTTTGGTGTTGCAAATTACATATGCAAGTTGTCTTGGTCTATTTTTAGCAGTTTCGGCGCAATTCAGTCTAAGTGTGTGTGCTGATGCCTAAAATCTTGAAAAATTCACAAAAAAACACTTTTTGGGGAAGTTTAAAATCGTTTAAGGTCATCGGTGTTAATACCCCGGGAAAGCCTGTCACCAGTGCTTGATATGATGAGCAGCAAGTTTGTGCCTATCTGCAACCGCGTTTTCATGATAAACAAGTCAATAGCAGTAAAATAATCACTTTTGCAGGGAGTACCCCTCTTTGACGCAGTTCGATGAAAAGCTTTCAGTGTTGAAATGTGCGTTGCATGCAAAATTGCGAAAAATTCACTAAAAACCCTTTTTTAGGAGTTCAAGGTCGTCCATGTTCATCGATGTTGATAAATCTAAAAAGCCTGTCACCAGTGCCTGTTATGATAAGCAGCATGTCTGTACCTATCTGTAACCGTTTTCACACTGCACAAGCCAATAACGGCAAAATAACGTCTTTTAGGATAGTACCCCTCTTTGAAGCTCTCATTACACCCACGAGCACGAAATTTTGTCACGAAAAACTGGAGACCTTGAGGCAGCTTATGGTAAAGACTGCGTGATCCTATAGCTTGCACCGTTTTGATACAGATCACGAGTGTGACAGACAGACAGACAGACAGACGGACGGACGCCTAGACGATGGCTAAGACGCGCAAAGCATTCTGCCGTCGCGCGTAAAAACGTACGCCGCGTCTGCGCCATTTATGAAGTAGGCTGTGATCATAATAGCGGCGATAATGTTTATAAATGGTGCTATCATAATGGCTCAGCAATGACAACCATTATGAGAGTTCACCCGGTCCATTTGCTGTATGAACAACACCGCCAGAAGTCTCAAAAACAAGTCAAATGTTTTCGGCCGCGAGTCCTCCGCTTATAAACTGCTCTGTCCACAACTGCCGTCGTCGTTTTACGCGCGAGAGCTAGCATAGCTACAGCGCGTATTAGCTATGGTAATTCTGTCCGTCTGTCCGTCTGTCTGTCCTGGTGCCACGACCCGGTACCGTTTCAATATTTCTTTGTTATTTTTTTGTTTTCTCAATTTTACGCATAAAGTGATGACATATTTTTGAGTATTTTTTAGTTTAAAAAAATTTTTCCTATACACGCGCAGTTTAACATATTTTAATGTACTGAAGCCGAATTGGTTCATATATTTATTCTAATCTTTTCTACGTTTTATTTTCTGTGCATCACTTGCGCCAAGTTGTTTGTTTTACACGTCCTTTCTACCCAGAAACTGTCAGTACGCTTATCGGTTTCTATTTTTTTTCTTTTTTTCGTTGATTTTACTTCTGGCTACTTGACCTGCAGACTAACGAAGTAGCAATATGTTTTGCATTATCACGTCAGAGACGTCGTGGGGTACAAAAGTTTGGGTTCGTGCAGGAAGACGGAGCAGATAGCTGCAGATTGCCGACAGAGGGGATTACGAGTGCTCAAAGGTTTAATTTTGGCAATATATTTCCCCGAGCTAACATATTTTCAACCCCTAATTTTGTATTTTAAAAATAATTTTCCGACAAAAAATTTCAGAACCTTGACCCTCCCTGTCACGACGCCACTGTATTACATATCGTATTGTAGCCACTTACATGCAATATTTTTCGCCCAAAAAATTGCAGCAAGTCGTGTACACAATTAATACCAGTTGTACAGCGCAGAGCAACAAGTGCAATTACATCGATATCAATTGTTAATAATAATTGGCATCTACGTAATTTATTATCTGTCTCTCCATTACCTTTTATTATAGGCTTAGCACAGCATGGCATAAATTATAAAATCACTTGCGTCTGTCAGTCCGTGGTCGCTCGTATAGGCCTACGGTTACAATAATTATTAAGCGGTTTTGACGGCGCAGAACTCAGAAGTGCTTTACCAGCAATATAAGTGGCCAAATATTTGACACATATCTTAGCAACATGACAAATAGACGGTCGACGCAAGTAGACACCTCATAGAAAACTAAACGACGAATCTAAAAATCACGTGATTCTGTGATTTCACGTAATTTTAATAACAACCATGTCGACGGACTCAGTGAGAACGCGGCTTAAGGTTAAAAGTTGTTAACGGTAGAAATGTCAAGGTTAAACGCTTATACACCGGCAATGGGACAGACACGTCGTTCCACATAACGAATTTCTACTTTCTAAGTAAATCTGAAACAAACGAGTACCATTTATCTGACCACAAATGTCAATCTTCTTTGTTTAATCACGCCGTCGGTCCAAACACAGTAAAGCAAACGTCGGTTAGTGGTAATTAAAAAAATTTATATAGCTTATTGGTCATTGTTTCATTTACAAGTAATATGAGCAAAGCTGACGTGACGCGCGATAGCAGCGGTCCTGCCATTTTGGCAGTCAGTGTACAACATGCAATAAAATATTAATTTCATACGCAATTCATTTTAAAAATGTGTGTTGCAATCCAAAATCGCAAAAATACTAAGCAGACCTTTATTTTGGGGGTTCAAGGTCATTCAAGGTCGTCGATGTTGACACTCCTAAGAAGCTCGTCATTTGTTATCATAAGCAGGATGTCTATGCCTATCTGCAACTCTTATCATGCTAGACGAGGCAATATCAGTAAACTAACCACTTTTTAGAAAGGTACCTCTTTTTTACGCTCGCGTGCGCAGGCCTCTTCGAACCTAAGGGGTCGGCACTTGGACTGCCAAAATCTGCGTTTAATGCTAAAAATTTCATACGCAAGTTGTCTTGGTCTATCTCTAGGCATTTCGTCGCAATTCACTCTTGAAATGTGCGCTGCAACCAAAAATTGCGATAAATTCCCTAAAAACCCCTTTTAAAGGTTCGAGGTCGTTCAAGGTTATCGATGTTGATAAAATTTAAAAGCCCGTAGCCAGTGCTTGTTATGATAAGCAACATGTCTGTACCTATCTGCAACCGTTTTCACACTAGAAGAGCGAATAGCGACAAAATAACGTCTTTATAAGGGAGTACCCTTCTTTGACGCTCTCGTTCGAAAAGAACCCCTTCGCACAGAGGCACAAAATTTTGTCACGATAAACTAGAGTCTTTGGGCATGCAGCCAACAGTGTACTAAACAAGTTGTGTACTTTTACTGTTATAATAATATGCCGTGTAAGCGAAAAAATTTGTAGTGTAAATATTGTGTACCTTGTTTTGCATAAAAACAACATAAGAGCAGTACAAATCTAACAACTAGCCAGATCCGTGTTTCCAGAAAACAAACCAAACAGACATCAGGTAACGTGGTAGGATAAAGACACCAATAACAGATTTCTAAGATCAGCAAAGCCTGCGTAAGAAACTGCCGTAAATTTGTCTTAAGCTTACCTTTTGTGGCATGCGGTCGGCGAAATGTGCTAACAGGTCTATTGCGGAAGCGAGTAGATCTCTCAAATATACAAGATACTAAGCTAGACAGCTAGGGCGACCGGTACACAGTCGTCGTCATAATACGTGGTCGGGCAGCCTGTGTCGATGACGAGTACATTGAATAGCCAGCGAGCAGAAGCGACCATCCCCCGTGCCAGTCATAAATAACCGACTAAAAAGCTTCTAATCTACACGCCTACGTCACTGGCTCACCGACGCCCATAGGCGCCACTGAGCACAGGCGGTAACTCCACTGTCACAAACTAAAGCGGCATTCACACTGCGAACGCACTACGCGCGTATGTACGCAGATGAAGCTACGCACGGACGACTACGCGCATGTCCGCTGCAGCTGTCGGCATCATTTGTTCGCAATGAGGTTATGTATAGTACGCGTGTCATGTAAACGCTACTTAAGACCGTGCTTACAATGTCAAATACAAATGCTTTAGCCGCCGTTAAACGCCGCAGCCAAAACATGCGCTCACGAATATTGGAAGATTTAGGCTCACAGCGGCTGAAACATTTCTGGTCCTCTTGTAGACGAAATTGCATGAAAAATAGCACGGCGAATACAGTTGACACGCACACGATATTGCTGCGAGGCCTATTTGATGCTAAATTGTTACGAGGTTAATGGGAACTAAACATTTTTGTTTTTTGTAGCAGGAAAAATATAAACATTTCACACACATTTTAGCATATTTTATTAGAGATGCCATGGCAAACCTAAATCCTGGGAGTGGACGTGAATGAACAATGAAAACTTTTACGCTAATAGATGGTGGTCTACTAAAAGCCGTGAAAGATGCAGCTGCTATCTATTCTTGCCGTTCTTGTCGCTTTCCAAGACATCACTGGATGCACACAGTAGGGCCCTATACACAATGTCCTACTGATTGTGTCCGTAGCTACTGCTGCTGCTGCTGCGGATGCTAATTAACGCCAACTTTTTTGTCGCTGAGGGGTATAATATTCCAGCATAAAATGGGAACGATTTCCCAGCACGTCGAAAAGAGAAGTTGGTATAGGCCTAATTTGAGACCTAAATTATTAACGCATTTTTTTAATCCAGTTTGCTCCAAAATCGACGACGGCTAGGCTGCATTCAAACCCCACTGAAAATGCTTCCGAAGCTCACCAAATCTCGTAACTGGATTTAGAAAAAAAACGGATAGAAAGAAAAAAGTAAGGTAGATAAAAAAGGATTTAACTCGTTCCAAGCATGACTTGAAGTGGGAAGGTATGTATGACATAACGGCACTTCGTTGACCGCCTCGAAAGCATACCGCATTTTGTTTTCTGAAACAGTTACAAAATGATTAATGCTCGTACGTTCATAAAATTTAATCTGCAACTGACACTCGGACAGGTGTGATAAAGATCCTATTCCGGAATTTATTTTTTTTTCACTCCAATCGCTCGTTTCAGGGGCTTATAGGGTGTTTACACGATCCAGCAAACGTCCAGCAAACTTCTAGCAAACGTCCAGCATTACATCTGCTGGAAGTTTGCTGGACGTTTGCTGGATCGTGTAAACACCCCATTAATGGGAGATGGCCCCCTGCGTCACCGTGGGGTTCGGCAGCTTTACAACTCACTGCGTGGAGCGGTGAGTTACGGGATGATGGGGTTTGGACAAATACTCCTACGAAAGCTCCTATAATAAGTAAATATATGCGATTAGTTTTTCGACGGCAATTAGCCAATCAGTACCACAAACTAGCTCACGCGTTAATCAGAAACGAAACAATGTTTGCAAAAAAATTCAAGCTGTGAATGAAATAAACATTATAAGCGACCACAAAAGTTTATGTTTTTAATTCGTTTTAAAAGCACACGTTTTACCAGTGAAAGGGTTTTCTCGCAGGAAAGTGCTTTATGTCGCAGCGGTGATTTTGTCTTAGAGCGGTTTTTATCGGACGGACACTCCCGAGTGACACAATTTGTCACGTGAAAGAACAGACACAGCAAAGCCCCGAGTTTCTTCTGGCAGACGTCATTAGGCAGACGCCAATATAAGACCAGACAATGGCATCGACGATCGATTGTTTGTTTCTGTCATCCGTGCATCACTATTCTTCTTGACACGAGCATGCACAGAAAAAGATTGGCCAGATTTAGATACAATGCAGACAGAATCGATGCGAACTTGCTGTACTTTGGTTGAAAATTAACGTCTTTGAGTTTAAGGTGCTCGCTGTTAAAAACGTACAAAACGACAGAACCGAACTGAACTAAAATACGACGTGCATAAAAAACGATGTGCACGCACGCCATATTTCAGTTCAGTTTAGTTCGGATTATTTACGTCGCTTTGAACACACTTTTAGGGAACGTAGTGTGATAATAACGACCACAGTTTTATGGGTGGAAAGTTATAACTTATTTCACATAAATCCTTAGCGGTTTACGATAATACAAAATACGTCAAAAATGTTTTTACAGTAAAACTATTTTAAAATACGTCAGCCCAGTCCCGACATACTGTGCGGCCGTCGGCCTGTAGCTGCGCAACATAACGTAACGTGATTTTTGACTTTCTAGACACAATATGGCACAATGATTACTCCGCTGTCCTGGTCAACGTTCATACCATTTTCAATTTTTCACGCCTTTTTGTTTTTGATTTACTACACAATAACTCATGTGACAGACAGGCAGACAATCAGAGAAACCCATAACGCGGTCTACTAGTAAGCCTACAGCCGCCTAATAAATTCGAAAATCAAAGCAATGGCCTGATAATAAGACCCACTTTTCCATTTTCAAGAAAAAATGATTTAAAGCATTCGCAAAAAATTCTTCGTTTTTTTCCCCATTTGTCAATTAGACATGCAATCACGTACCAGTATTAGCCACGCAGTTGAACCAAAATACTCATTGCTGGTGTGCGGCAATAGTCAGGCAGATAATTGCTGCGGTGACCTTTTCCATTAACCCTCATCAAACGATATCATCATCGAATGCACTGTAACAGTGTAACACTCACTAGATTGTATAGACCTAGGCCTCTTTCCAAATAGTAGCATCCTCGTCTGACAGGCTATTAGTCAGGAAGCATTTATGAAAAATGTGACTTCTAGAGACAAAAGCTGACAACCTGACTTTTGACACAGTTTCTATGCCCGACAGCATATAATGCTACAGCGCTGAATAATGCTGACTGTCCGTCCGTCACGGCCCAGTACCGATTCAAACCTAGGTGAGATAAAAACTCTGGGTTTTCATCATATGATAGCGTAGGGCCTCTAGTTTCTGGTGACAAAATTTCTTGCTGCTGCTAAGGGGGTTAGTACGTAAGTAAGTAAGTAAGATGATTTAGTAAACGCAATTTAACAGTTAACCACAATGCTCCGAAAGGGTTTCCTTCCAACAAGGGTGTCAGAAAAGAGTACCCTTTAAAAAACGTTATTTTACCTCTACTGGCTTGTCTAGCGTGAAAACGGTTGCAGATAAACATTTAATTTGTAAACGCCAGCATAACTCTAGGCGAAAGTTTAAGATTTCTGGTTAAAAGTAAAATTAGCGTCTAATATATGTATAGTCGGCCTTAGATAATGTAAATCTAATTAATCCGTTTTCGGTAATGTGTTTACGATGCTTAAAATTAATCTCGGATGCATATCAACATTTTGCTAACCTTGTGTTATGTTTGAACGTGAGGTAGTGTGAGTATTTTGTATAATCTCTGACGACCAATATTCTTGGTAAATAAAAGCCGCATAAAATATTTCTTATTAAACAACGGTTAGTAAGGTCTTCAATATCTCGGGTAATGCACGAATCACAGATGCCGCGTCTCAACCTTTGACATAGCATATTGTGAATGTCATTGGCAGCTGGAACATATTAAAAAAGAAAATTTTATGCTGTACAAACATAAAGGAGGCAATATGTAGTCTATAAGTTAAATGATAAACGCGCATTCTGTCGAGTATAGTCGAAGAGCTTGAGTGGTTTTCATTGTTTCCTGGATGCAGATATCAAAATTGGTAAACCAGTTGCAGAGGGCACTTTTACCCATATTCTCGCTGTTAGACCAATAACTTATGACAGTTAAGTCAAACTTTTGTAATGTTTGATCTTATGAAAACGGCTTTGGCTGTAGCAATTTGAATGCTGTCTCTAAGTTTTGAACATTTTTGTCAGTTCGACTAATGTCTATAGATTCAGTGCCATTTTCCGTCGCCAAAGGAACCACCCAAGGTGTCCGTTCTCATGAGACGTAATGCCACCCAAAATGTGATGTCTTACATTCTCTCGAATAAGCATTCGCGAACGTTTACGTCTACACAGCGCCAAACGGCACTTTTCAGCGAATGAAGTATTTATCAAAATTACAGCAAAATGAATGTTTATAAGATTATCGACGAAATGTTTTAATACTGGAATAAAATGCCGTCTATGTACTTTAACAGAAGTTATTTGTTATATTTGCTGTTTTTCAACTGTGCACAGCAGACTCAAGCTTTAACACTGAAGAAACAAGACAGGGTCGATTGTATGTGACTCGTTTTGAAGAACACCTTGTGGCTATTAGCCATTTTGAGCCAATTGTGGATCTTCGCCATGGCAATTAGCAAGTGGTTCGTAAAATTTGACCATTGTCAAATTTGAAGTGAAACTGAGATTTTTCCGCATCCCAATGGCGTATAACCATCTTTAGTCATGTATACATTACCGTGCCTGACGACAATTAGTCTTTGCCGTTGATGACGGATCATCATTGTAAAGTGATGCGGTGATCTATTGATCACCGCATCACTTTACCTGGGACCGCATTACGACAATCAGCGCGTGACTGATAGCGTTCGCTTTGGCGTTCATCGATTATAATTGCACTTAGCGATGCACAATTTAAACTAACTCCCTGTTGTTACTTTTTACGCCAAAATTATTATTATCGGCATTGTTTGTACTTGCATTTTCCAGCTTCGCTCGATCGTATAGGTCTACTTCATTTTCCGTACACCACCTGCAGAAGTTGCATTTTCATACGCCACAATGAAGCTGCAGTTTTTGCTTACTCGCCGACGACCACAACGAATGCTGACAATAATTGACCTACGCTATAAGTCATCGCTTTGCTGCACGTACGTAACTCAATCTATTTGAGTTTTACGAGTAAATAATTAAACAAGTGCACGTCCTCCCGATTCAAGGCGGCGTCAGTCTAAATCAATCATGCTGAATTAGCTTAAGAAACTGCTACGAAGATCCTACGACCTACATCACCGCGGTAAACTTCAGAGGCATATTAAATCACAGCGTCAAGCGAAAAACACAACGGACAAGCAACAAATCAGAAGACAAGAAAGTCCGCAGAAACAAAGGCAAGTTAATTGTCCAGAAAATTCGGAACTAACACCATCAATAATTTGGTCTCTGGCAGCCTGACTTTGTAACTTAAGATTGTGTATTTTAGACCCAAAAGTGTATATAATATAATAAAAAAACAAAATGAGTTAATTAAACGTTAGGCTAACTCTTATCGCAGATTTCGTTAAAAAACTAATAATGCACCGAGATTAGAAATACAGAAAAGTGAAAAGAGAGAGTAAAAAAGAGACTAAATGTTTAAACTCCAAATTTTTCAATCCAGGCCCCCTAGATGTGAAAAAAGTGAGATCACAGTTCCATTTGTTGCATTGATTAACTCATTCGACCGTTTAGCACGCATCATCGTCGCTCAGCACCACACCTTCTGTACGGTTTCTGATGTCTGCATATCCTTACAGTTAGACAGTAAAGATGTGCGTTGGGAGTGAAAAATCCCATGGTATTCCACGGGATAATCCCATGGAAATGGGAATAGCTTGTAATGACGACGTAAAAAACTGCCGAGATAACTTCAAAGGATGACGTATTAGTTGTCGAAATAAAGTTGGCAATAAAGAGCTGCAAATGTAGCTACTCCAAATTCCTTCACTTATTTTTTCTATTAAAAAATCGCAGTTTTTAAAATAATTAGTGAACTTAAATGGGTGGTGTAAGGTGGTAATGTTTCTCTTGCAAACCTATGTATTTTAGTGAGTTAGTATAAGCTTGCATTTTTTCGGCTTGAATTATTTAAAAATGGGTATTGGTTGGTATGGTATAGGCCTATTAGTCATAATAATTGGGAATAGTAGCCTATCGTTTTTAGGCGTAGCATTGTTGTGATGTTGACTATACCACAGAATATTATGCGCAGAAATGATAACACAATCTATCTGTATTCCCGCCGGAATCACAAGATTATAAAGTTCTCGATCCTAAATCTCGAAATTCACTAGAAGAAAACGGTAACCTACTATAAAGCTCATAGAAGCATAACAAAAACTACATGATAGAAGCTACAGTGCATCAGCAGCTAAAAATCGACAGGTTTTTTGCATTAGGAATATCCCACCACTGCGCCAATGATCAATATCAAATATCAATATCAGATGTTGAATACATCCACCGCATGAGAAGATTAGTTTGTCCCCTACCAGCTGATCAGTGCAAGCGGTAGACCACGTGCTTGCTTGCGAGCTGACAATGACAGCTTATTAGGCCACTAGGACGACTACGCAGGAGAACAGACAGCATACATATCATTGTTGTGCAGCTGATCGATGCAACGCTAGCGATGATAATATCGACGTACTTCTACTTATGGACAAGGACAAAGACCGTAGTTCCACAACGTCCAAGAATAGACACCGCGCGTCCTATTGTCGCATCGCTCGATGTTGTCTGTTCTTCGGTCTCTGTTCTTGGAAATCGTGCGTTATTGTGTGGCTGAAAGATTGTTACTACATGGCTTCCCAAAATTCCGTGCGCAAATTATCCTGTCCATCCATATGCATACAGCCAGGGTGCAGCAAAAAGTATCTCCTAAAGTTGGTTGCTATTTTTAGGCAACCGCTTGTAATTTGCACACCTGCATAAAAGACTACCATCGTGATTCTGTTCGAGTTCGAGCTTTAAACCATCTTCTCAGCAAAACATAAACTATTTTCTGAGATTTGTGATTTTATATGTAACCGAAACGATTAAAAGCTGGTAGTTTAATTAAGATCCAGGCGGGGTAAACGAATGCACTGCACATCACAGTGATCGAACTTGCATTGATTAATTAATGTTCTACGACGGTGGATGCATCAAAACAGGCAGCTAATCGATGCAAAGCCTATGCTCTCGACACACCTGACTTGATTGGTTTAGGCTACCTGGATGCACGAATGTATAAAACTCAAGCCTATGCAGGATTCCCGTTTAGAGCTGCTTCGTGCAGATTCAGATACGAGTTGGCTATGGAGTCACTTTCTAGTTCTCACCCCACCCCACCCGCTCACAGTAAGTATAAAACTCCGACCTGACACGGCTCAGAGTTACAGCTCTCCAACCGTCCGCCATTACAGAAAATCATACCCGGACATCGTCACCTAACCTGAACCATTTACTATTAAAGGTCCATGGTCACGGTGAAACTCACTCGCGCAATTTCTGTAGATTTAAATTAGACATTTAACCTCGCATATATAATATGTCGATTTGAGCTTCATAAATATATGAAATTAATGCGTGAATTCAAACGAAATGCGGCATTACGT
>Ga0209454_1002190_pt1 | contig 13071 bp, 8 predicted proteins | sample WorMetHERISLAND1_2_FD_187400 | JGI IMG/M metagenome (GOLD analysis project Ga0209454, IMG submission 187400) | Marine gutless worms symbiont microbial communities from Max Planck institute for Marine Microbiology, Germany - Olavius geniculatus... | ecosystem: Host-associated > Annelida >...
GTCCATTCAGTTACTGAGCGCCTCAAGTTTTGTAAGTAATGGATCTAGCAGTAGTTTGTATTATTAAGGCTACTTTAAAAATCCAAGATTGATTGATTGATTGATACGTTTAACCATTGTTAGGCCAAGTGTTCAGTCGGCGCCTGAGTCGCCCGGCAATTGATCCGTCACGCGTAATAAACACGTGCCACAGATATGCGACAATATTTAAGTTTTTTTGACGTCTGGTGACCTCGGTCTTTGACCTTTAAAAGTGAAAATTGGCACAGCGATCGCTACTTTCATACACCAATTTTCGTTTTCGTACGCCTTTTCGCTTTTGAGTGACGAGCCGGTACTGGGCAAACAGACGGATAGACGGATGGACTTACAAGAAGCTTAATACACAACTTTTATTCACCAAATATTGGTAGTACAAAAATACAAAGAATAATAATAACAATTCAAAATAAACACACATGCAACAAAAAGTCAATCAATGCCATCAAAATAATTCATGCACAAGACCATAGGCCTATTACATTGTGAACAAATAAGCACGCAATATTTAAGAGCCAATCAAACTCGTGTGAAACAAAAATTAACATTATTACTGAAAAAATTTATAATTAACATTTCAAGTCAACTATATCAGCGTTTGCAAACGTTTGACACGCATAACAGATGAAGTTATCTATGCTTGTGTACTTAGCTAGGAACTTATAATGGGCAATTAATTGATTAATTAATTGACTGACACGTGATGACGTCATCAGCCACGCCCACCTGCAATGTTGACCGCGTTGTTGCACGTGCAGTTTTCGACGTAAGTTACGTCCAAGGCGCTGCTAGTGGAGACCGCCACCGTTTCCATGGTAACATCACCGACCTCAACGTAGTCATAGTTGAATCGTCGCTGAATGAACAGAGCTGACAGGCCGAATAGCACCTCTGCAATAACCACAAGCGTCCATCTAAACTGACATGAACTGTGAATTTCTGATTTTCTGATATTTCTGACATTTTTGCACATGTTTTGTTATATATTGTACTGTAAATACATATGGGCCTATGAAGTATTTTTGTATTTACAGTCTTTTTATTCAGCAATTCAGCATTTAGCTGCGTGTTTAATAAACTCAGTATTCAGTGTTCAGTGTTCTGTGAAGTGTGAACAAATCGTTTACGTGACAACATTATGTACGTTTCACAGACACGCCGGTCTATTTACTTGGAACCTCTAAGGAAACATTCTTAAATGCAGCACATGCTCTTTGCCCGCTTTTAGACAGTCATCCGAAACATTTTTATTTTTTTACTTCGCGTTCTCGTTCTACTAGCACATCGAGCGCGTACGAGGCTATTACAGTTTAACGCCCTATATAAATTATTTACTTATTTACTTAATTACAGATATCTGCTCACTCCGCTTTAAAGCATTCAAGACTGAAAAAAGTACAGTTTGAAGACTTTTGACTGTACTGTTTTGATTGTACATTTTATCACTAAGTTCTTTTCTACGTTTCTGGAATCGTGAGACAGCATCACCCCTGCATCACACATGCTATATTTCAAACAAGAAATTTGAGCTAATGCTCACGAGACGCGCAAAAGCCTATATCAGTTCCTGTTCGCAAACTGTCAGTCTTTCTCCAGCCATTTCGTCACGACTTTTATGCTCTCGTGCGCAGGTTTTTTGAACCTAAAAAATCAAGACTTGGACCGTCGAAATCTACGTTCAATGCAGGAAATTTTATATGCAGCTTCTCCACGTCTATTTCAATTGGTTTCGGCGCAATTCGCTCTTGAAATGTGTCCCGCAGTCTGAAATCGCCAAAAAAATCCATTAAAACTCCTATTTTAGCGTTCAAGGTCATCCAAGGTCATTGAATTCGGTGGCAATCGAGAGCCAGTGTACGACTTTCTATTAGTGATTAATAGTAACCTAGTCCCTATCTTGCAACGTTATTGAGATACAGCGACTTATTGGCTAAAAATCGCAAATTTTTCCCACCTCTCTCTCATTTAGCGCCCTCGTTTGGGGTGACTCCCTTCGAATGTATGGAAATGCTTTACGGTTCCTGAAACTAGAGTCTTCCAGGCAGCCGATGGTGAAGATGTGGAGATCCTAGCTTGGACCGTTTTTGCCTGATCCACCCGTGTGACGAACAGACAGACAGACGGAATTGCGATGGCTAAGACGCGCTGAAAGCAGTAGCTGCTTTCGCGCGTAAAAAAGATCTATACTATATTGGCAAGTAAAAGATAAAGATAAGCAAGTAAAACAACAGTAATGTGACCCCTTTAAATAGCGTTAAGGTAACTAAAAATAGGCCTATCAATAGCGCCAGGGACGTGTGAAAGCAGGAATCACCTTGCACGTCATACGTATTAGCTGGTAATGTGGTCGTATTGTCGACAAACCAGAAACTCTCGTGCAGCAAGACTCTGAATGCGGTCCAGCTAGCGTCAGTAGATGTACTCCAGTTACTGGCCAGAAAGAACAACGTCTTTCCTTAAGACACAGACGCAAGCAACACGCTATCAAGACATACATGCAGTAGTTCTTAACAGAATAATTGTGATGTGTGAGAAAGTGCCAGACAGCCTACGATAGGTTAAAATACGGATACTTTCAATAACGCTGCTTATACCCCGTTACACAATCAAGCAAACATCGAGCAAGCATCGAGCAAACATCGAGCTGGCTCGTCCAGCTAACATATGTTAGCTTGACGAGCCAGCTCGTCGAACCAGCTTCATCGTGTAAACGGGGTATTACACGATGCGTGATCAGCAGCAAGTTGTGTACAATCTTGAAAATGGTACCGCAGCGCAATATTGTCGGATTTTTTCTTAAAAATACACAATCCAGAGCTGGGTGTCCCACATTTTGGAGAAATTCAAAAGCAAAGTTAAAATTGTGTGACCTCAACCTCATATTTTTCCTGCGCTGTACGAGTAACTTCAGATTATTTATCCGCACTTGTAGTAATAAAAAATATAAACAAATCTATATCTGTTAATACTAATTTTGCTGCCGAAAATTTGCAGCCGTCTGCGGGAAAATTGCAGCATTCTGCGACCTGCAATTTTTTTCTCAACCTGCGACGCGGGCCGCTCAACTGAGCGAAGCGTTTGCAACTCACAGAGTGCAAAACTGACCGCTGCCTTCCATGATGACAGGCAGTGTGCCATTCAGTTGAACTTGAACGCCGAGGCGTGAACGGAGGCTGAACGTCAGATACGTGGAGTACGACGCGAGTCTATTGCCATAATACTCGTCAGGTGCTTTGACGTAGAACAGGCGCCGCATCTCAACCGGCCACGACAGAGTACTGCAGTGTACAGGCAAACAAGACAAGATGCCGTCCCAGTGCTGACATGATATGCGGCCGCCCGTTTAGTTATTTGTACACGTGCAATGCACTGCGCCTAGTGTGCAGTGGGCCAAGCCGCCGGCGCTCGATCAGCCGGCCGTAAGTAAACACGAGGTACACGACATACGCGTCACTTTGGAGATCCGGTGACCTTGTTCTGTGAACTTTAGGTAAAAAATGACACTTCAGTTGCATCCACCCATTTAACCAATTTTGGTTTTTCTACACCGTTTTTGTTTTACACAAAAATATTCTGATCAAAAAAATCCATTTATTAACAGACTATAATGCAACAGACTGAAAAGAGATAATACTCGTAGAAATAAATTCTCAGACAAATCCTTTCAAGATAGTGAGTGACAGTTCAAAAACCCAGCAGGCCGACCTGTCTGAATGTAGGAAGGCTCGCATGAAGCCAGTGGCCGATGTGCAAGTGTCGCCGCGGCCGGAGCAGAAGCATTTCTGACATCCTTCTGCGTTGTCCATGGCGAGGTTGAACGTTCCATCGACGCACGTGTCGCAGCTGAGACCGACGACGTTGCCCTTGCACGGACACTGGCCAGTCGCGTCACAACTGATGTTGGTCGATCCCACTGGATCACAATTGCACGCCCTGCACAGTGCATACACGACGACACACGCACCCGTCCATACAGCTCGATAACTTAAAGGTTTACGGGAACCCATCGCAGAGCATCGGAGTGTCACCTGCCACATGGGACCACACATTGTTACTTGCAAGTGATTTGCGCGACGGATGTGGGAGGCGTTTGAGTTTGTACTAAACGAATCGCTTAATTGCAAATTTGCTGCAAAGTTTACTGCTGAAAAAAACCCTGAAAATACTACAATATTTGTGACGTCCCACTGACTGAATGATGGAATATTAGCCTTATTGTCGGCATCACGTGGGAGCGGACAATGGAAAGTAGCCCTATAGCTGTAGGCAGATAGTCGAACTTGAGCACGCGTAGCGTGCATTGCCGTTTTTCTCAAGTTTTGATTAGGGCCTATATGATTGTATTTTTTGTTCTGACTAAATACGTTCATTTAGAAAAGAAAAACAGTCTCATATAACGTCGGGACAACATTGTCTTACATGCATCCGCTGGCGGAAAAAAGGAAGTAGCCAGGAGCGCAGTGGGTGCACTTGATGCCGACGATCGTCTGTTTGCACGGACAGACGCCGGACTCGGAGCACTGCATCGAGCTGCTGCCGTCTGCGTCGCAGTTGCACGGTGCACAGCCCTGGCCTGACGCCAGTCCGTAATACTCGGCTTTGCACAGCGAGCAGCGCGTGTCGGCCGAAGTATTGCTGCGGGTCGTTTCCGAGGCGCGGGCCACGTTGACTTGGCACGCGCACTGACCGGTCATGACGTCACACACTGGACTTGACGACCCCAGATCGTCACAGTCGCACGCTGTCATCAGCGACAACACACCTTCAGTACGTTGTGTCGCAAAAAGCAACGACCGAACTAATTCGGCAAAAGGCGAAATCACTGTGCCAAGTTCACCCAACTTCTCGTTTGTGTTTAACAGGTGATAGGACTGATGATTTGGCTGCAATTTGCAGTTGCATGTTTTGGCTAGGGATTTGGCTCCCAAATCACCCCTTCGATCAGGTGGCAAGGACCCCCCATCTAACACAATGTGTTACTGGATCCTACATGTGTACCTGACAAACGACATCTAAATCTGCGAACAGTTTACGCAGAATGCACGAAGGCGACAGATGACACAGAGAAGAGACCACGCTACGAAGAAAATGTGTGTATACCTACGTTTTCACGTAAATCGCCTCAAATTCAAAATTACCGCCATGACTGCGCCGAATACTACTGGTTAATGTTAAGATGTACGTACGCGAGCATCCAGTTGCTGAGAAGCTGTAGAAGCCCGGGAGGCAATAATCACAGCGACGACCTGAGACCCCGACTAGGCACTGACATTGACCGCCATACGCAGCGCACGTTGTACCGGGCACGGTCCCGTTCACGTCACAGTCACACGCTAAACACGCCACAGACCAGATACTCATCGCAAGGGCTTAAAAATGGTCAGATGTTTGCATAGCTTTTCACTGGAATCTTAATCATTTCAAATAAAATCTCAGAGCTATGGAGCATCACCTACCATAGGGGATCACAGCTTCATCACAGACCGTTGCCTGCCACCCGACACAGCTGAACGCGTTCCACCTTAAAAAGTATTAAGCCTAACCTTACGATTTTCGTACCGCAAAAAAGTAACAGACTGGCAGACAGAAAGACGGACATTCCGACAAAGACCTGTAATGCGGCTATTTAGAATGGCAGTGTTATGTCTAACGAAAGCATAAGAACGGTGACTATGATAGAGCCAAAGAGACACCGTGTTATCTGCAATCAGTTAGAATTACGGACGTACGCAGTGCTCCGGATACGAACTCCGCCATCAGTGACGTCATGAATGACGAGCAGGTGACGTCAGACGTAGCCTGGTCACGTGATCTCAGAGCCAGCGCCGTCTGAATGCAGCCATCAGCTGAGTAGCTTCGAGCAACTGCGTTATAACACGCGATGAATAATTAATAATAATAGCATTAATACGTAACATAACATGCGTATAATTTGCTACATAATGTTCATAAATTGTATAAAACCAGAGTTTTTTTATTTTTCTACTGCAAGTTATTGTCTTTCAAACTACTTGTGTTAATACTTTGTTTTCACGTTGACATTTGTCTTAATATCTTGCAGCTCTTTAGAATTATTCAAATAAGTAAATCAGATTAATATAAAACACACAAAATGTAAGACCACAAAAATACAATATACAATTCATACATGTTTTTGTACTAAAATACAGTAAACGAATCGCTATTAAAAGCCAACAACATACCGGGTGGTAAAATAAAAAAGTAAGCCCCTAACTTCCGCACATTCATAACTTTATCATTTCAAATATTGACCAATTTTTATGTTCTTTTACCAGGTAAATCAATAGTAAACATGAAAAACCCATCATTAAAAATGACATTGTATTCTAAACGCATCGTGAAATACACTGAAAACATTTCACAAGGTATAGTGTAGCAACGCACTTGAAGTCTGATAAATTTTTGATAAATGCTTAATTGCAAATTTGCTGTAAAGTTTACTGCTAAAAGAATTCTAAAATACATTAATATCGGATGCAGTTATAAGTTTATGACAAACATTCAAACGATAACTTTTTAGCGCGACACTGCGTACAAATACCGCAAACGACACGCTGCAAATAAAACCTTTTTAAGCCGAGAGATTAGTTCAGCTTACCAGCGTCAGAGTATGCACGGCTGTGCTTGTAGTCTGGTGTGAAGACTATGGAATCGATAAGTATCGAGTTGGAAGAATTGTAACCGGCGTCGTCGGAGGGCAATTGCATCGTCAGCCGGTACTTACACCTCACGTCAATCATCACTGACGCGTTCTCGTTCACCGATGCGCTGCCGGATCCTGCACAATCCACGCTGATATATTACACACTTTGAAACAAAACTTTTTAGCCACAACAGCCACGATGTTGCGAACGCAATCACTTAACTGTAGATAAATATATTACGCGACCGTCCATTTGCGAGTTGCTATTCGCATACAGCACTTACCTATATTAAATTTCAGTCGAAAATCCTGTTTTGCACTTTTTATGTATACACGCCTTGGTCTACTTTAACACGAATGTCATACGCGTTTTCATAGGCGTCATAGGCGTGGTCATAGGCGTTTTCAGGAGATTTTCACGACCGATAGGCTTGTTCTCTGACTTTCTAAAATGTGCAAAAATTAGCACCATTGTTACTCCAGCTGAGGAAATCAGTTGCACTAATTTAACTGCTTCTATGCTTTTCGTTCTCGAGTTAGAAGTCAGCACGGGTCAGACAGACAAACAGACAGACGAACGAACAAGACCCGTAATGTAGCCTATGACGACGGCCGCACACAACGATAACACAACCAAATGACCTGGATCAAGTTGTGGCAAAGTCAGACTGACTCCGTTTGGCATGGGACATGCTGAAGTCGAGCCCTGAGAATAGCGACTCATGTTAACGGCGTCGTTGTCTCCCGTTGGCGTGAGCTCAAGCTCAACAGCCGGCCATGGACCTGTGCCGTTCAGACTGTAACGAACGGCGATCAAGTACGGCCTGAAAATAAACAACAGTCACAACACTTAAAACACATTCAGCTTGCACTGCTACCGTTTTCACAATTTTCGGCTGTAGTCATGCGTCACAAAGCAAACAACGGTGTAGTCTATGCGATCTGAGCACGGTTTAAATACGATACCGCCAAGCGGGGGACCAGGGGGCCCAGCCTCCCAATCCTCCGGACAAAATATAAGCATACATATAAACTGCACAAAATTTGCCAATTTAATCAGTTTATTTTCGGGAAAATAATTAAAATTGTTGCCACCAGATCTCATCTTTTAAAGCTAAAATGCACCAAATTCGATTTTGGCTGGGGCTCCGCCCCAGACCCCGCTGGGGGAGCTCACAGCGCTTCCGCAGACTTGCTAGCTGGATTTTAGGGGGTCTTACTTCTGAGGAAAGAGAAAGAAGAGAAAAATGGAGGGCACGGGAAGGGAGGGGAAAAGTAAATAAGAGAGGTAAAAGGCAGGAAAGAAAGGAACAAAAGGGAAGAAGGGGGAAAGGGAGACGAGCCCCCCAATTGAAATTTTTGGCTACGCCACTGGATACCGCACTGTCTGGAGTAGTATAAGTTCGTACTGTGTACTATTTTATTTACTTCAGCAGTGCGGTACATAGCACAGAAATTGTTTCGACTGCTAAAACGTCAGCAAATCAATAAAAAATTAGCAATTTGACGGATTAATAATCCATTACTAGTTACTGCTGCAAAATGTAAGTTTACTGAAAAATAAAGCCTAACTTTTATCTCTCCTATAAACGTCTGAACGTCTGTTTTTGGATTTTGTTTCTGTTTTTATGTAACAGTACATGGTCCATTTCTCTCATTTCAGTTTTGTTTAAAAACTGTTTTTGTTTTTTGTTTTGGTTTGTGTGCTAGAAGTGGCAACTTGCATGTCACTGTTTTAGTGCAAATCATTCAGCACATCATCTCATATATCTATATCGGCTGACCACTAGACTGACCAGGTGATGTTAGACTGCGGCAAAGTGACGGCAATATCGTCAAAGCTGACGTCATCGCCGAAGCTACAGACCAGGAACTGACCGCCAGGGCCTGTCACGTCATCCCGCGGTAAGGCGACTTCACTTTGACATGACGACGACGATGTCGGCTTGAAGACGAGTGCATCTAGGCTGGGTACGTAGAAGGCGGGGTCGGGCTGTGAGCAGCGGCGACCCGTCATGTGTGGTCTGCACGTACAAGCACCTGTCGACTTGTCACAGCTCAGATCCGTCGAGCCGCCGGCGTCGCAGCCACAGTCCTTGCAGTCCTGCATCGTACAGTTCATTCACACTACAGATCTCTATGGAAATGGAAAAGACCGGAATCCCGTCGGTCTAATGGGATTCCCACGTATGGGATGAGACTGGGAAAAGTTGAATGGGAGTGGGAATTACCGGTAAGACGCCGAATTGAAAAAAGGTGCCAGGAACTGTCAACAGTTTTCCGTTCTTGCACAGCAACATAGAGTGAAGACAGTACAGTTGCACTAAAGGGTAAAACTGTTGGTGGTTTTTATTTCACAGTGCATTCAATTCAATTGAATTGAAAAAAAATCTACAAATTGTCATAGTAGTGCATATTTTGCGTAAATGTTTATTTATATGGCTTGTGGCGTCGCGAGCGTTGACGTCATGTGGCCTTAATCTTTGAGTTGAAAATCGGCAAACAAGTTACTACTGCTTTGAAGAACAATCCAACCAGGTTCAGTTTGTCTACGCTATGCTATTCTCAAGTTAGGAATCTGTGTACAGGACAGACAGACAAACGGGCAACAGATTAAAACCCATAATGCTGCCTAGTAAGACAAACGCACAAACAGGCAAACAGCTATGGACAGAAAAGCAAGTTATGTGTATATGTGTGAAGCCTTTACCTCGGGGGACAATTGATAAGCAGGAAAGTCATAGAAACCATCTCTGCACAAGCTGCAATTGAGCGAGAAGATGTTAGGCTTGCAGTTGCACTGTCCCGTCATCTGATCACAAGAAATGTCTCCGCCCACAGTGCCCGCGAGATTGCACAAACACGCTGCAACATTTCAACCGAAAATTAGTCGAATAATTAGCAACAAAGTGGCTGAAAAGCTGCGTAATTGACACGGACATGCTATCTGTTTTAGCTGGACATACCGGCGAACACTTTCTGACATGAGACGTCTTCTCCCTCCCTCTATTCTTCTTCCCAAGAAGTCTAGAGTTAGTTTTTAATAAAAATTTCGTAAAATTAAGTAACAGCCATACTTTTTTTATCATATCCGTCACTTGGTGTAGGTCTACAAAGTTGCGTATTACAAAGTATGTTATTTTATGCTGCTGCTGCAGCTAGATCAACTATACAATATAATGTAGGATGAACTGACGCGTGCAGGAGCCGGGCGGAACTGATATCAGCAGTCCATAGAATCCGTCCAAACACCCATCACAACGACGTCCTGTGATGCCGAGTCTACACTGACACTGACCGCTCAGACGATCACATGAAGACGCGTTCACATCCAGCAGCCCCACCGGCTCACAGTCACACGCTGTACACACACATACCGCCATGAAACAAGGGTGTCTACAGCTCTTTGTGGTAACCCACCTTACAACTACGGAGCGTCACCTGCCGTATGCAACTACCTGCCACCCGACACAGGTGAGAGCGTCTGCTTTAACCCGAGCCAAGCAAGCCGTTTACAAACAACAACAAAACATATCAATAAACCTAATCAAAACTATCGTATTTGGACAAAATGCATAGCAAAAAATTTTTTAACACTTAGATTACTGAATTTTATGATGCTATTTTTCAAACTGCTCTAGACCGCATTTATCCTTTCAACGAAAAATGTTTTCGGACGTTTAAACTAGAGTAATTTCAAACCGTTTGTACTCATGTCCACATGATGCACTATTTGCTCTCAACGTAAAATTTTGTTTTGTAAAACTTCCGTCTAGATATCTCGCTGCTGAAAACAGTTTCCGAAGTAAGCTAACGTTAAACGACTTATATAGAATCAAACATTAGACATCAAAGAATGAAAACCATGCGGTTGCGGTTGCAGTGAGAAGAATTAAAGTATATATTCTGGTACGCGTATTACTGACGCAGGCAGACGTTCGGGTCATCGAGAGACGTCGAGCTGTTACGGAAGAATCGATCGACGCACTGTTCGCACTGATCGCCGACTGTGTTATGCCGACATTGGTCGCAACGCGCATAGCCGACGCTCGCGTTGTACGTGCAGCTGTCCGCGTGCTCGTGGCACTGGCACTCTGCAGCAGTGACAAACGACAACAGCGATCAGATAATAGAGGCGAAGTCTGGTAGAACAGACACACCCTGTTAGCTGATGAAAAACGCAGCTTTGTACTCATGACACATTATGATGTCAGCATTACGTCACGACTAGCAAAAAAATATTTAATCAACTGCCATTATTTTGTTTAAATATTTCAAATTAGTATTTCTTCGGCTACAACTGCTAAAAATTTTATGTAAATTGATCATCATTTGAGTGAATTAGCCCACTTTTATGAAACATCGTGTATATACATCTATAATCACCACAAACGATGGTAGCGTTATAGGTTGTGATGTTAACCTCTCTTTTAGATCATTAGACGAATGTTTAATATGATACCGTATGATATGTTCCTACACACTTTGGCACTCATTGGCGGTGCCGTGCGGGTACGGCAGGTAGCTGCCGGGCTTCCATGGTCTAGCATTGTACAAAGGCAAACACTGATCACAAGAGTCGCCGGCAGTGTTATGCTGACAGACGCACACTAGACGTCCGCCCTTCCGTTCACACTCATTCCCGTGCAAGTTGCACCAGCAACTGTAGCATCAACACCAGCAATCATCAATCGATCAATAGAAAAAAATTGTACAGCGCCTCTTACACAGTCAGCGGCAGTGCTCAACAATAAAAAACACCAGACCCAAACAGTAAAACAAATACGTAGGCGTAGTGGTAAAATCTAGAAAGCTGTGTCATGAAAACTAATGTCCGTAAGCGACGTTAAATAAAAATGTTTTAGAATTATATTTTAAAGTTCAGTATTTGTGCCAAATGTCAGCAAGCAATTGATTCAAGGCTTGTGGTGTCTGCGATGGAGAAAGCTTTTGAACCAAACAATGTCCATGATCGTGGAACATGGAAAAGGCTGTCTTGCACTGAACGTATGACATCTTCCAGCGAGGTCTGCTACTGGCTCGATTCCCGATCGGATCGTTATCAGGTGGTTGTCATTTGAATATATGTGGACAGATAAACCATCTTAGCATACAACCAATTACCCAGGTTAACTCATCCTTCCACCCCTCCGGGGTAGGTAAATCGAGCACTGGTCTGGTTAAAACGGGGTTTCAATATGCTTTGCGCCTGAGTGGTTTAGACATCTTAACTTTTATTTGTCTATTACAAGTTTTGCTTTTGAACTGCTTAGAGCTTTAAAGCAACAAGCTGCACCAAAGCTGCTCATCAGAACATTTCTGCATTTGAAGAATGATCAATGGGCGTAACTCCGACCAGTTTGTTTTAACCTCTTGGCCAGCTTTAAATAGTGGCTGAAAGATTTTGTCTCTACGAACGGTGTTTAAGGTGTTATTAGCATCATGTCAAAAATATTGCTTTCTGCACGCTTGTGTTCTCAATGCTGAGAAACTGTTAGTGCCATGCAGATTGTGCCTTGTTGTCCATAGCTGCAATACTATCAATCTATCAATCATTCAGTCAATCAAAACGTCAAGATTAAAACGACGTAAATGCCCTAAAGCCACAACAAAAGCGCCATAAGAGGAAAAACGCCACAAAACAAAGTAACTGAAATGATACAACATAGGCCAACATTCCGAAACAGTGTATGAAGTATGTATGCATCAAATAAACAAAATAAATAAACTAAAAGGCGCTCGTTAGATTTAGAGGGCATATCTCCGCAAATTCGTGTACACAGACAGACAGACAGACGGACACACAGACGGACAGATCGACCAATCTCATAATCTCCTTCAATTCACTTTGTTCCATTGGCGGAGATAATGACTCAATAAGTTTAACCCTGCGACGACGTCGATGTTGGCGATGGCGTAGTAGTACTTGACGAGGTCTCGCGCTAGTCCAAGTGTCTCACTACCGTCGGTGGCTGGGTAGACGAGTTGTAGACGCAGATCCGTGAATAGCAGAAACTGCGCCAAACCCAGCGACTGCAGCGCTACATGCAGCCGACTGTAGTCGTCCAGACCAAGAAACGGCTCGAAACTGTCACAATATAACAAGCATTACAGGCAGCGTCAACATTTGTCTGTCCTAAAACACTTAACGTTTGTAAGCTTCTACAGAATATTTATCAAAACTTTGACTGACGCTACAATATAGTAACTATACACTAGCACTTAACTATAAGACAAACAGAATTAATCACAAAAAATTTGAACTAATGTGTGAAGAAGTCACATTTTTAGCATTATCATCCTTACTTACTTATTTTTTAGTTACGGTATTCGTTTCAGTTAGTTTGGTTCGTTTATTGATGCGTTCG
>Ga0209454_1002194_pt1 | contig 13060 bp, 8 predicted proteins | sample WorMetHERISLAND1_2_FD_187400 | JGI IMG/M metagenome (GOLD analysis project Ga0209454, IMG submission 187400) | Marine gutless worms symbiont microbial communities from Max Planck institute for Marine Microbiology, Germany - Olavius geniculatus... | ecosystem: Host-associated > Annelida >...
AGAAGTCTTACGGTATAAAGTGTAATAATATTCTGTTTCACTAACCTTTTCAACATTAGTAACTACGGTAGCTGGAAAAAACTACCAGTGAATATGCTATCTGCATGCTGCATACCATAAGAATAAAAGCTATGGTGGGCACCCAAAAATAACTGCCAGTGTCACTGAGCTCACTTATATAACAGGCCTGGCAGCCGAGACATTTTTGTGCATTTTAAGTCCTGAAATTTCGCTTGGCGAGAACAATTTTTAGTCGCTTCAAAGTAGCGTTAGTAATGAATATGTAAATTATTTTGTATTTACTACTACTGTTGTACCAATTTGTGTAGGTCTGTTATACAATAAAAAATAAAAATGCGTGAGACTAATAGGGTGTTTGCACGATTCAGCAAACGTCCAGCATTACATTTGCTGGATCGTGTAAATACCCCATTACGTGAGATGCATGAGACTTGGCAAGACTGCGTGTTGGTAGCAGTCGCATCAAGATCCAGTGGCATAGCCAAGGGGGACCCCGGTGGGGGAGCTCTCAGTGCTCCCCCAGGCCCTCTAGCTGCATTTTAGGGGGTCCTACTTCTAAGGGAAGGGAGGGGAGGAGAAGAGGGAAAAGTAGCGAAAGATAAAAGGGGGAGGGCAGAAAGAGGAAGGGAGACGAGCCCCCCCCAATTGAGACTTCTGGCTATGCCACTGTCAAGATCATCTGGTTATTATGGTAGCAGTGTAAACATTACTAGACTTTGTAAATGTATTTGTAATATTGCAAATCACGTTCATGACGTCAAAAGTTGTATTTAATAGAAATGCAATGAAAAGATAATCGTTTTGATCCAATGCTTCCTTGCGTCTTCGTCTTTTCCATTCTGTTGGGAAGTGGAACAGCTTAAACCTAAACGGTGGTTCGCACGTACAGTACAGTGTGCCATGCCAGAATTTATTCCATGCTCAAAGACAAATTTTTTCCCAACTGTTGAAGCTTGTAATCACCATTCGTACAACCAACAGTTGCGCAATGAGCGTCTGGCATATATAATTAGCAACTTTATCGCCACATTATGTACAATGTCGCAGCGATGTTTACAAATCTTGGGGGGAGATGACCTTTTAGGTCACTATCTAGGTCAAGGCATGGTGTATGCGCAGTGAACACGCTGAACTATCTTATTGCTGCCAATTTTATACACAATTTGTGAGCTACTGGAGGAATTTTTTAATTACTCAGCTACTGGTAACATTATACAAGTAGTGACTGGCGTCGAGGTCATCATTGAAAATGTTCTGACAGAGGTTCGTAAAATGTTGCCTCAAGGCCGAAGGCCGAGGGCAACATTTTGCGAACCGAGGACAAAAAATTTTCAGTGATGATCGATGATGCGAGTCAGTCTTTGTTTTGTTATACCTCAAAACCAGAACAAAGAATTTAAACAAAAATTATTTAAATAAAAAAGCTGTGACGACTTCAATGTTGGCCGCTCAGTGTTGCCCATGTGGGCGCTATTGTGTATTTATCAATGCCACATGATGCGATTTGGGCCAATCGCATGCAGGTATTTTGTGTTGAGGTGTAACAATAAGTTTTATATGACAACATTGAACAGCTACTGGTAATACGTGTTACTTGCTGTAGATTGCCCACCAGTTGTTTGACTGTGCTAGCATTTACACCATTTGTTGTTCTTTGCAGATGACTGGGACTCAATAATGGGTGACCCAACAAAGTTTGGACTTGGCCTGTTCAGCGTCCTATTTGACGTCCTCTTCATAGTTCAGCATTACGTATTGTATCCTCACAGACGTGCTGATGGATATTCGGAGATCAATTCTCCTGTTGCCTGAACACATTCGTTGGCTAATATCTGCAATATATTGATCTGATAGCCGTTTTCCTCTAATTTTACATGAATAAAATATATGTTTATACATACAATTGTGCGTCATGTGTTTAAGGGAAAATAGTGACAGAATTTGTCAGTATTTGCCATGGATAAGTTTGCCAATGTTAAAAGTACATGTACTGTTGTTATCTTGATTTTTACTGAAGTAAAAAATATGTCTTAGTGGCCATCAGCCACCCTGATACTGAGCGGCGACTATTTTGAGTCAAAAATTAGCACACCAGTTACTTAACTGCTCTGTGGAACTGTCACAAGTCATAACATTCCTTTGTGCTATTTTAGTGTCTAATAGGAGCGCTTACAGATGGGCAAGACCTGTAATTGAGCCTTAATACAGGGTGGCCACAAACTTGGAATTACTCGGGGAATTCTCTGAACCCGGAAAACTCGGGGAATTCTGTGCAACTTCAGAGAAAAATTGTAATGAATGAAATAGTGTCACAAGATGCAGTTTCCATGGCGCAACAGTGTTCTAAAGTACACTTGCAAATGGGGCTGCATTCTGCACCACATTGTTAGGCCTACTTTTTTGTTGCAATAACCAATAAAACAGTAAGGTTATGTCTAGGTAAGTCTGGAAAAATCGGGGATTTTTTTTTATTTGACTTTTTGGCCACCCTGATTTATGACACTGTGATAAATCTAGTCTGTGTAGTCTGCATACTTCAGTGCTTTGACATGTGAAGGAGTATCTAACTGAATATAAAGACTCCGTTTTAGAGGAAAGCTACAATGCCTGGACATGCCATCCGCTCAATCCGTGTTTTTTGGTCTAGTAAGAAAAGCTATGGACTCTACATTCACCAAATTTTCAGGGATTGTAGGGGAGGTCAAGGGCTAGCAGTGTGTGAAATTTTGAGGGGAATCTGACGAACGGGGGTTGTGAAGGAAAAAGGGAAAGACAAATTTTTAACCCCTCATATATCTACTATTAGAGGAGATGGAGGCACAAAAATTTTTCTCGCAGGTGGGGCACTACTGGGCCCGTACACGAGCAAAATTTTAGACTCCCAAATTTTGCGTGCGGTGGAGAGAAATGTTAAAAAATTTTCCCCTTTTCAGGTGTCAAATGTGCCATAGAGCAGATCTCAGAAACTGTAGGTGATATCAATCTGCTATTTGCGCCAGACTGTTAGCTGTGGGCCAGAGGGTTTAATGTGGGGGTAAAAATTTTAAAAATTGGCTCCATTTTAACAAATTGTCCCCCAAATGTAACCCAATGTTTTGTTGATTTTTGACAAAAAGTTTTCAAAAATCGTAATTAATTCAAAAGATGGCCCAGAAAGTTCTAGGTGTGTATGTGGGCCAAAGTTTATGGTTGCTATCATATTCGACCGAAATACCGACCCTGTCCCCCTCCTCTAAAAATTTTGGGGGTCAAAATTTTTCATCATTTTTTTTTCACTTTTGGCTTCACAAAATTTGAACCAGTGGTTCTTAAAATAGAAACATTTTTGATGAGTGAAAATTTAACAAAAGATAGTTATTAGTGGTTTGCAGTGAGGTATAGGAGTATGGGGTGGTCAAAACATATCTGGGTATTTTAAGCCGCCAAATTGACCCACCCAATTTTTGCCAATTTTGACCAAATTTTCCCAAAATTGTCATTAATTCAAGGGATGGCCCAGAAAGTTCTATTTGTGTATGTGGACACAATGTTCAGGGTCTTTACCACATTCAATTGAGATACCTACCCTACTGCCCCAACACCCTTAAATTTTGGGGGTCAAAATTTTTGTCATGTTTTTACTTTTTGCTCAACAATATTCAAACGAACCCATTTTTTCTCGAGTTAGGTGAAAGATTGACAAAACGATATTTTAATGCATGAAAGAGTATTCATAGCCCTTTCCAACGACGTATAGATTTATAGGGTAATTAAAAATTTTGGATTTTGACAATTTGGCGCCATCTGGTGAACTCAGTTGTAAACTTAGGGCCTCAACGTTGATGCCAGACGATAGGCCAAGCCAAGATAAACAGTGTTTGTCCCTGACACTTTTTCCCAATGGTCACCATTCAGGGGCTAGAGCCAAAAACCCTCTTTTTGACCGGTTTGTCACAAGAATAAACAAAGTCCAGTCATGTGACCTTAATAGCTTGAAGAATTTCAACAAATAATTATGTCTCAGACGATTTGTTTTGATGTGCTATGTCTAGAAAATGTGCTTCTACGCTATGCATTTTCGGGACCCCAACCACCTGTTAGGGCAGCCGATTTTGGCGTGAAATGTCCACTTTGGCGCCACTTAGCGACCTCAGTTACAATGCCGTCGAGCCCATTTTCCGCATTTTTATACGCAATGGCTCAGTCAAGAAAACTGCCACGTTTCAGCTTTGTATCTAATTCCGGTCAAATTTGGCGTGTGGTTCAACATGGCGAAAAGTCCAATTTGCCCGGCCATTGCACAGTCTTAGAACTTCGCCGGCATGCAACTGAAGTTTGGCTGGACTGATCCAAATGAATTTTTCACGCGATATTCTGTTGTCGGTTTCCCCTCTGCAGTTTGGGTAACACCCTACCCCACTCCCAAAATTTTGGGGGGTAAAATTCCGATTTGTTGACTTCGCCATTTCTAGCTACCTCACATCGAAACTTAGCACTGATGTCTTGTACCTTCTTTCAGTTTGTGGTAGGCGTTACCCCCTGCCCCCCTCAACTCACGAACACGCTGAGTGTTTACTTTTGAGATTGGCTTCACCTGAATATAGAGCTGCTAGACAGTACATGCAAAAATACTGTACACCTTATTTCGCTGACCAATGATCTACGTCAGGCATCATATTATGAAATAATTATTGAAACAAGACATGATGTAAATTGTAGACTTGCCTTGCATGCACACGACAACAGTGTGGCGACAGCAGTGCAGTGTTAAAGTAGAATTGGAGATGTGCAGAAATCAATCTTTTGCAATATTTAGCATTCTTGTTAAAAAGAATGCCAGACAAAATCTAGTTACAAATATGAAAATATATTTACAGGCACAAAAATTCTAAACAATTTGGGACAAATGTCTGTCTGGTTTGACCTTTTCACCGTAATAACGGACTGTGGTTCTATACCAATCTATGTGTGTGTGTATAGAGGCAAACGTACTAGATAAAAAGTATTTCTACAGGTTCCTGATGTTTTCTGTACGTTTAGCCAAGCCCCACAGCTGTGTGTCAGAGCCGACTACTTGTTATTCATTATCGTCATGTCTAGCAGCCCAATTGGTTCTTGGTTCATCATTAAGAAACTGGTTTCTGAAACTGTTTTCTACCTGTGTAACCAAACAGCCAACATGCATTGTCTTTGGAAATGTACTGAAATGCTAGTATCACTTTATAATGCAAAGACACTGTTGAATACACAAACTAATCCGGTTCAATGCAATAGGTTTTTTTTAGCTGACAGGATCAATTCATTTACACTGAATGACTTACTATTAGAGAGGCGCAATATAGTAATTTCTCTAGTTAAATTAACATGCACACACCTGAGCCTTTAACAATATTAGAAACTGTGTTGATACTTGTAAAAAAATGAACTAAAAACAAACTGACGTCCGATATATTGCGAAAAAATAAATAGTTAAACGTAATACATCGTAAAAAGTGTCAAATAAATGTGGCATTTGATGACTAAGAAGTCAGAGGGCCAAGCCACCTCCAGACCATTCCATTCTCTACAACAGACAAACAATTGCACTACAATATAATGAGCTACTTAGTCATTTATGTCATTTAAATCGTAACTAACAGTCAGCACATGGAACATTGCTCAAGAAGTCACCCATGCTCTAAAAACCTACCCCAAGTATTGCTTGCATTGCCTCACTACACGGAGTCTCAGTTTGTGACCTATCTAACAATCCAATCGCCTTCTTCTTGTTACGTCCAATCTATTGAAACAAGAAATCTGAGCTAATGCTCATGAGAAGTGTGAGAACCTATAGCAGTTCCTGTTTGCAGGTAATCTTGGTCTATCTCCACCCATTTTGTCACAATTCACTTTTGCAGCCAAAGATTGCCAAAAAATCACTAAAAACCAATATTTTTAGGGTTCAAGGTCATTCAAGGTTATCGATATTGACATTCCTAAGAAGCTCCTCACCAGTGCTTGTTGATAGGCAGCATGTCTGCGCCTATCTGCAACCATCTTCATGTTAGACGAGCTAATAGTGGTAAAATAACGCCTTCTTAAGGGGGTGCCCCTCTTTCACCCCCTCGTTTGTGGGAACTCCTTTTACCCAGTGGCATGAAATTTTGTCGCAAAATACTAGATACTCTAGGCTATCATACAGTGAAAACCCAAACTCTCTATCTCACCTGGGCTTGAAGTTGTACCAGGTTGTGACAGACAGATGCACAGAATTACTGTAGCTAATATGCGCTATATCTATGTTAGCTCTCCCATGCAAAAAGCATCAAAATTTGAATGCAAGTTAAGTTATTTTGGATACAAAAACATACACCCAACATGATAACGTCCTAACTGAGCATGAGGGATATTTTCTAGGAACTCATACACGCCAACATTTGTCAACCAAAAAGAGGAATCACGAATGATGGAGGCCCGAAGGGCCGATAAGTTATAATCCAGCTAAAGGGTCTGGGAGAGCACTGTAAGCTCCCCTGGTGGGGTCTGGGGTGAAGCCCCGGCCGATTTTCATTGCGGTGCATTTTGAGCTTCACAGAAGGCCTCTGGTAAGAATGATTTTGAATATTTTTGTACAAAAACAATAGCAGTTTCTCTGTAGAGTAAGGCCCTACAAAAAAATTTGTCAAATTTTCCTAAGCACATTGTTTTAAAAATGAATATCTCCAAACTTTCAATCATACACGCTGTCTTGGTGCACCCACATCCATATTTCCGAGCAATGTCAAAATCTGGAAACATCCATCTAAACAGAGGTCCAGCATGTTCAGATGCTGCAAACGCAACATTGTGTTCCACCAAAAATTCGGCGAAAAGCACTTCAGCGTTAATAACGCTCGTGCCTGATGACGGGACCAAAAAAACTATGTCACTGGTTTCGCCTCTCGAAGCTTCGCTAACAACATACGTTTCGAAGATAGAATGCGTTTCTTGACGTCGCTGATGCTGCTGTGAGCAACGCTGATGTCTACCGAACAAACCGTGCAAAATGCATGATAACAGTATGTGCGACTGCCTTATGACCGGGTACTGAACACTGTAATCGCTTGTGTACTTTTGCAACACATGTCGCTTTTTCGCCGATTTGTCACTTTTATTATTCATTTTTATGCAAATTGTAACATCAACACGCACTCTATTAACGTATTCTAATATGGCGCCGCAGCGCAGGCTCAGTCACAACAACTTGGCTGCGGCACTGTGGGCAGTTATACTGGCTGTTACTTTTCCCCCTCCGTAAATCGGTCTGCTACTCACAGCGCCGCCACGTCATGAATATTCAGTGCGCTTCAGTGTCCAGGCACGACTCTACAGCCACGGCCCAGGAAAACCGGTGCCGTAGCAGTGTGGCTGTTACTTTCCCCCCCTCCGTAACATGGTCTACTCAGCGACGTGTGTTGCGTAACCTCGTCAGTATTCATCGTGCTGAATTCGTGACGTTCTATTGGGGACATTCAGGAATGTAAGGCAAAAAGCGGAAAAATGAAATTACGATCGGAACAGCGGAATTTGAAATAAAAAGTGGAAAAATTCCGCCACATTCGGAGTGGTTGCATATATGGGAACTGATCTGAGCAAATGCCATGCCTAACTGAAGCAGAAACAGCCAAATATCTTGCTCGGTAAGACGATTTTACCTTCTGTGGCTCAACAAAAGCCAGCCAGTCTGATGGATGTGTAGGCAGCAGACCCATCACTTGACACTTGTAGACGGCCAAGCCAAGTCCGACAATGTTGCCAAATGTATAGACAACCTGCTGCAGAGCTTTCCGCTTTCCTTCAATCATGTTGAATGCTGCACAAAAACACGTTTGATTTGCTTACTTTCTTACAATATTACACAACAATGCACCGAGAAACCTCACATGGGAAACAGATTTTACTGCACTTGGCACTTGCAGTAACTGCCACTTGATCGTCAACAGCAGAATAAAATAGCAATCTACGTTCAGCTTTCAGTGAAATCAGAAGGCAGGTTACTGCTATGTCACTAATACCATCATCGTATACATAATCTTACTCAAAAATACTGCTTCTTGCAATACGTGTTTAAGCAGCCTACATCAAATGGCTACCATAGTCAATAAATGCAGTAATTTAAAAACATTTGAAAAACATTTATGAATGCTCACTGTGCTGAATTGACAGAAATGCTTGGATAGGTCGAATAAACATCATTCCAACCATCATAATTGGAAATATAGAAATGGAATTGCCGGCCATCCACATTATGAACAAGTTCATCGGCAACTGCTTCAAAGGTCCCAGAGCAATGTCCCAGGATTTCTGCAAAAAATGCAACAACTTGAATTATTCAGTATGATGAGCTGTGTAAATACTGTACCTATGTTTGCATATTTAAATGCAATCATAAACTAGAAATTTGGGGCAAAGCACAACATAAGTCCGCCCGGCGCCTTAAGTCCGATTGGGGGGAAATTTAGAGAGGTGAAATTCCCTCGGCAGTAAAGTCACATGGCCCGCACACAAATGCATTAGCATATGCAAAATGCGCACTATTGACTTAGAATGGGTAAACATTAGCCGCGTAATCTATGGTGTTAGTGGACCAAAGTTCACCAATTTTTTTTATTCAACGCACTATTAATTGTACTTGATAACACTTTTTACCGCTTGTCGATATCTCTATTCGTTCTAGAGATATTTGAAGTCAAACTCAAAAGTTGTCGTAAAACATACTAAATTTTGGACGTTTTTGCTCTCCCAAATTTTAGGGGGCGGTGACCCCCAAAAGTTCCACCCGCGTTATCACCCCTATCTAGCAGCACGTCATGTGGCAAAATTTAATAAAGCTACTTTTCTTGGCTCCAAAGTTTGCACGGCTAATACGCTACATTTTAAGCCAATTTTTGATCTCCCTTTGAAAAAAATTGTAAAGGAGGCTCCTCTCGCCGATGGGGGGTGCGCTAGTAAGACTTGTCATTCTCTAGCGCCGGTAAAAATTTAGGGATGCAGCACCCCCTAGGAGCCGAAATATGGCCTTCCAAAAAAGTTGATTTGGATGGGTAAACATTAGCCGCGTAATCTTTGGTGTTGGTGGACTAAACTTTACCAAATTTCTTGTTCAACGCGGAATTAACTGTATTTGATAACGCCATTTACCGCTTGTCGATATCTCTATTCAGTCCAGAGATATTTGCGGTGAAACTCGAAAGTTGTCGTAAAATGTACTAAATTTTGGACTACCAAATTTTAAGGGGGCGCTGCCCCCTAAAAGTTGTACCTGCGTTATCACCCCATCCAGCAGCACGTCACATGGCAAAGTCTCATAAAGCTACTCTCCTTGGCTCCAAAGTTCTTGCGGCTAATACGCAACATTTTAAACCAATTTTTGACTCCCCTTTGAAAAAAGTTGTAAGGGGGCCCCATCCCCAGTGGGGTTGTGCTGGTAAAACTTGGTCATTTTGTAGTGGGTGTAAAAATTTGGGGGCACAGCACCCCTTAGGGGCCGAAATATGGTCATCCGAAAAATGTGCTTTAGGTGGGTACAATTTCACATCGAGATCTCCAAGGTTACTGGAACAAACTTCACTGGACTTGATTTGCCTAACGCAGGAGGAATCGCGGTAGATAAAATATTTATCCAATTTTGAATATCTTCATCTGTTTCAGAGATATTCGCCGCCAAACTTCAAAGTCGTCCAAAACCGGTCCAAAACCGGTCCAAATTTTGCATGCTTTTGGCCCCGAAATTTTTTGGGAGTGTGCCCTCCAAAAATTTTGGACCGGCATTATAAAATTGGGCCTAGTACTGACCACCGTGCAAAATTTTGCATTGGTGAGCCCATGCATCTCGGAGATCTCGCGTTGAAAAAAATAAAATAAAAAGTAAAACATCTGCAGTAAAACTTAAGTCCGCTCCGCAAGCTATTGCTTCCGGGCAGACTAAAAAAGATAATATAACACAATATTGATTGGATACTAGTTATTAGTTAATTACCGTTCGAGTATTTAAATGCATGAAGCTTTTATTACATAGCTATTTAAAACAGGAAATGACTTTGCTATAAACAGTACTCTCCGAAATTGTAATATAAATTAAGATGTAACATCCAGAGATGTGCCGATCCTGAAATTTTGAGTCTGCATCAGTCCGCAGATTTTGACCAAGGATCCGCTGTCAGTCTGCATCCGCAACAAGAGAGAAATATTGGATCCGCATCCATCTGCATCCACACTGAATAAGCCTGCCTCTAGTCTAATACGTAAAATAGGCCACTACTCGCTTAAGCCTATAGCAAATTACAATTTACCGGTACCAGTCCTACCGTGATATGCACGTTTCAACACACACCACTTCTATCTGCTTTTAAATTTTATTAGGAAAACAATACGCTCGTCACAAAACAGGATCCGTGTCAGTCCATGTCCGCAAATTTCGTCACAGAATAAGATCTGCATACGTCCGCATCTGCAGAAAATCCTGCGGATCTGGATCCGCGGACTGACGTGTCCGCAGTCCGCATATCTCTGGTAACATCACATACAGTTTTTGAAAAATGTACTACTTACTCATTGAAAGATCAGCCTGCTAATGGAAAACATGAACAAAAATTAAAAATGCCATCATCATAATCAACATCACACCTTTTCAATTAGCGATGAATTGTCCTGGCGTGCATCAGAGCTAGGCTGACTATGACCCTGACAGAAGCCTGGCGGATCCAACTGTGAATCCGCTGCAACTGCTGACCTTGCTCCATCCTGCTTATGCCTGGTAATAAAACGAGACAGATAACTACTCTTATCATCAAATCAGAAAATCCAAACAACACGAGTTCAGCGGTTCAGTGTCTCAATATCTGTTAACAAAGTGAAAATAAAGGATAACTGATTACTGCATCAGACGACATGCAACTGCTGTGGATAGCCTATCCCAGACACAAAATCAATTGACATACGAGTGTGTGAATGCAGCTTATAATTAGGCTAAGCCTCAATGCACTGTGACAACACTGATGGACTACTATACTGAGGGCAGGGCTCGAAGTAGAAAAAAATAAGTGCTGGTATGATAGCTTTGTTTTCCTCCCACTCCTCCTTTCGAGCTCGCACTATTTTGTCCAATGATTGACGCAAACATCAGCGACCAGTTGCCTAAATGTCAGAAAACTACCTGCAAAACATACTGGTATGTCTTTTCTCAGAAAAAAGTGCCTGTGTGCTTTCCAGTCAGCCAAGGCAGTGCTGGTATATTATACCAATCCATACCGTCCCACTTCGAGCCCTGACTGAGGGTTGAGTGAATCTGCTGAGCTGAGTTGATCGGCTGATCTGTTTTCTCAGGCTTCAGTTGCCTTTAATGTTATCTGAATGAATCTGTAGTTTTGTTACCACATTTCCAGACAGAAATTGTACAAATATTTTTGCCATTTTCAAATCAGTCAAAATTGGATGAGTGATATGTTCAACCCAGCTTAATTGAAAGATCAGTCGTACCAAATCAGTCAATGGTAAATGCGACTGACGTAGATGACATGACAGTAAACAAGGTAACAGATAGGCTAAAAAAGCCTGCAATGGATCAGCGCTGATCAGCTGTAAATGCATGTGGAATTATATATCAAATTAATCGACGTAATCAGCTATATAAACACTCAGATCAGTCGGTCAGCTCAGCTCAGCGGACTCGATCAACCCATATACTGACAAATTCAACTGGCAACATACTATACAAAACACAAAACGTTCAAACATAAACACGGCTATGCGACGACTTACGCACCGTGAAAAGTCTAAAGCCCATTTATGTCTTTTTTGCACATTTCGTACACTCATTTCCACACTTAGAGCAGCAAAGAATATTAATTTTCTGTTTACTATTAAAAACGTGTCGCGACTACGTGCACGGCTGCCGTGTACGTAGTGCCATTGCCAAACATTGCTAGGACTAAAGGCACATCGCACGGCGGTCTGCCGGTTGTACTAAAGCTACTGCCACGACGGCCGTATAAGGTACTAGGTAGACTCAAACCAAGTCGGAGATAAAAGACAGACAAAAACCCCATACAGTTGTTGCTATAGGATGAGCCGACGAAATCCAGCGTTCGACTTTTAGAAAGAATTAAAAGCGATTTTCCAGAGTGAGTAAGTACCATATACGCTAAGGTGATGGTGCTATATCTAACGCTACAATCGACGTTCAAATACGACGCAGTACTTCAGCGCAAGTAAAGTTTATACTCGACGCTAAAGAATGAAAAAGAGACAGCAACTGTGACCAAACCGCGGCAGATAGTAACATGATTTGTGACAGCATATAGGAACTCGTTATCACCCTATACAATAGTACCATCGCCGACTCTCTCCCTAAGGTTTAGCTACAGATGACGACAGACAGACGGACCACAGACAGACGACATATTGTGCCTAAGACACTTAAAACGATTGGCCAAAATTGTCGACTTAGACATACATGTAATGATGTAAGCTACAAATTGTAGTAAATAATAATGTGAAACTTAATATGATAACTTCAATATAGTAGTAACTCTTAAATATTGGCATGCCGAAAAGAGCGCAGAAAGTACTAACGTGCCGGCTGCATTTTAGTAGACAACGGCAGCTTGCATTGCAGTCTGCATTCAAGGAAAATTTGCAAATGTTGCGGCACGGCCGCAGTAACGGCTACACTGCAATCGTCCGCTTAGCGCGTGTGCTACTGTACTGACTACTGACACGTCCGCACAGACACGGTCGCTGTGTTTCTAGTCACTGCGTATTAAAAAACGCAGTGATGTAAATATTCTACGTAAAGTTGCCATATTTGTTTTGGTGTAAACGTATGTAATATTGTGAATATTTATAATATAAAGAATTTACTGATTAAGCGGATATATGTAATTAATATTGGCGTCGGTGTGTATTTCATCAGATTTATCGAAATTGTTTATTTGCAGGCGGAACCTGGCGAACTGCATGTTAAAGTAGGATCTACCTAATGACCGCAGTACGCCGCAGTTGTTTTCATCAGAAAAACAATAGAATGTCTCCACTTTTTAGT
>Ga0209454_1002195_pt1 | contig 13059 bp, 8 predicted proteins | sample WorMetHERISLAND1_2_FD_187400 | JGI IMG/M metagenome (GOLD analysis project Ga0209454, IMG submission 187400) | Marine gutless worms symbiont microbial communities from Max Planck institute for Marine Microbiology, Germany - Olavius geniculatus... | ecosystem: Host-associated > Annelida >...
GTTAAACATTTTTAAAAAATAATTTGAACGATTTTACTGTGCACTAATTTTCAATGTACATTAATACTGGTTAATAGCTGCAATTTTGCTCAGTTAACTGCGTGAGCATACATAGCAATGTATTTCAACTGTGCGGCCCTGTAAGCTTCTGAAAGATAAAAACTTACTCCGTAGCTACACGTAAACCTTTCTGACACTTATTATAACTTATATTTAACATTTTACTCAAATACCTTAAAAATTTACCACTCGACCTTATTACCATCTACAGATATTGTACTTTTTGAAATATTTATATTTTACAAAGTAGTGTAGCGACATAATAAGTGTGATGTGCATGCCATTTAATAGCAAATTTTTTCCAGAGTTTACTAATAAAATATTGTGAAAATTGGTCAATGTTTGGCGAAGGTATGGAAAAAGTACAATAGCTTACTTTTTTGTCCCACTCTGTACATTATACATTTCATTGTCAGCCTACATTAAGATTTTTGTTGCTTTTTTAAATTTTTATTTTGAATCATTTTAAAACCTGAGGCAGACAAAGTTCAGTTGATGTTTTACCGCAAGAAGCAACACTGCACTAATGTCATGTGTTATAAAACTTATAATTTTTACATATCATACGATTTTGTTCTTGCTACGGGTAAGGCAAAATTATAGAACGGACGGTATCATTGTGTATCCATACGGTACTTTACATATTGTAGTATGATGAGATGCATATGTTATTGTTGCGGCCGTATGCGAACGATAGGCCTAGTTATATTGATCATAAGCTAGCAGCGTTCCTGTAGTTGTTGTTGATTGTTGATACCAATTCCCGGAGAAAGATGTCTTCCGACTGTTTTGCAGCTTCATGGCCGTACTGTGCATTGCGCCAGAGATAAGCTCTGCTAGATGTTATTGTTCAGAAGACTCGATACTTGTCCTTTTGTACTTTTAGTTCTTTTAAGTCAGTTAAGTCAGTTAAATCGTTAAAAAGTTTCGATATATGCTACAACCGGAATTTGTCGCACTACTGATAACTGCCGGTGTCACATTCAACAATTATAGGCCTCTAAAACTAGGGCTGGTAACGATCCTAAACTTTTAATACAATTAATTCTGCAAAAGTTATTAACTATTGATTAAATTAATTTTGTTTAAAACTCAGCAGGAGTCATCGTTTAAAAGCATGAACTTTTCGTCGATAAACTATTAGTTCCTCACAAATAAATTGATACACAACAATTTCAACGATTTTACGCTCAGCTGGAAAGAAAGTTATTTACTGCATATCGCTGCGCAAATAGTATTTTTGACGCGCTACACCTATGCTGTAGACATGGCTGTCGTATAGTCGTCGTCCATCTGTACGTCCGTCTGTCGTCTGCCACGGATGTACTGTGGCTAAACGGTGTGAGATAGAGCTTAGATTGCTATTGACCACTAATAAGAAGTCGCATAGGTTTATTGGCTTTCAAATGACAGTCATGTAAATCAATGACCTTGGATAACCTTGAACGGTTATAATGCACTTTAATATGTCAATCGTGCAGTATTGTGGTTAAACGGTAAGTCGTAGGGGGTCGGCGACGGTACCATCGAATAGGGCGCCGGCGACTCTTTAGCCTGTCAGTAATAATCAAGTCTGAGCGATATGCAGTATTTTGGCCGCAATTTTCAATAGAAAGTTTTAAGCTATAAGTGGCTATATCTCCGAAACTGTAAGAGATAGGACCAAGGTTACTATTAATCACTAATAGGAAATGGCATATTGGCTTTCAAATGACCTGAACATCATTGACCTTGGACGACTTTTAAGGTCAGCACTGCAACAAGAACTCTATAGACTGTAGCGCGTCCTAGCGACATCTGGGCTTTCTTGTTTTTTTCTTGTATACCGACGTACTACATGTAGACGTCAAACGGTTAGCTGAAGCCGCGCTGGTCTATCTATACAAATCGAATGCAGCAGCAGTCATGGCCATCAGATGCTGACATTGACGATTGACCGAGAAAACCGACGTACGCTTGGTACATACTACATCGTCGATCAAAAACTGACAGACAACTTCTCGGCGAAGCTAATGACCCACGACGTACATGTACGCATGCAATACTATATATACTATACTAGAATATAATACGGTATATGCTAGTACATAGGAGTCCACTAAAGCTGTGGCAGATCCAAGATATGTTGAAAAGATCACGGCGAATTACGTGGTCTGAAGCGAGCCCGCCCGCGGAGTCCAAAAGCGAAGCCTGTGGGATGAGATTGGGGGAGGGGCGAAACCTCCAAAAACCCGATTCTAGAATCAGAGCCTCCAGGGTCCAAAAGCAAAACACTTTTGCTTTGTTGATAGCCAACATCGCCACAAATGTTACACATATTTTAGGAATTTCACTTATGGTCACCTGATGAAAAGAACAGCAGGCAATCGGTCCAATCCAGGCGTGCGCGAAATAAAGCAAGACGAATTACAAATTGCCGAGTAGAAAGTAAGTGCAATAACCAGACAAGATTAACGAGAGTCTAAAACTAAACGAATCACCGATCAATCCAAAAACTAACGCCAAATTACAAAAAAAATCTATTTTAAAAACAGCTTATATTCGCAAGGCGGCAGCCTACTCGATCGTCTGAACAACGTCACTGCTCTTTTCCATGTTCTGTGTTCCTTCATGCGTACCAGAGACAAATTGTCGTTGGCAGTCTGCAAGTCGCCGAACTTCATGAATAAGTTAGCAGTTAAAGTTGCTAATTGTCTCTAATAAGACAGTCGAGTCGGCGGCTGTGCGGAATTGCAGCTAAAACACGATGTCAGATGAGCGCATGTCACGCTACCAGTCTGACGTCTCGTGGATTAGACCTATGTGTTCGTCTGCGTCTGTATGTCTGTGTGTGTGTCGTCCCTGAGAATAAAAGGCTGAGTTTAGCTGTATATGTGTGTGATAATAGAGGCTCAGCAATAATACATCAGCCATGGATAGATCATTGAACTTAACTCAGCGTGGAAGAGAACAGTCCAGCAGGATCAAGGACCAGGGGTGTCATTTAATGGGGGCTGGAGGGGTCCACGGACCCCCCCCCCCCTTCAAGGGTTTACTAAAATGACACCATTGTCAAGGACGTACGCTAGAAACAGCTCGTGGGAACGGTTAGTGGGTAAGCAGGTAAGTAAGTAAAAGTTTAACATCCCGCTTAACACATAATAGGTCATTTCTGGGACGGCCTTTCCAAGCAATCGCTTAGTGGAATGGAAGCGGCTACGCTCTAGCCAGCTTTTTTGATGATGGGTAGATTGCTAACGCTGAGCCGATATGCCTATAGCCCTCAGGGTCATCGCTATCCAAGTTACAGTCTAAACGTGCCGCCGCAGGCGAGTCGCCTATAGGTACTTCCTCCTCGCAGTGTAAAACCGCGTTCACACAGACACGAGTACGAGTACGAGTACGAGTCCGGGTTTTGGTTTACGGCTCGCAGAAGCTTTACTCGTACGAGTGGAGCGTTCATGGTCACTTGTACAAGAGGGGAACTAAACGAGTGTTGCCAATCTCCACTGAAATCGAATCGTGGAAATGCTTTGCGAATAAAACAACAATATTCCGCTAAATTCATAATAATTTCACTAATCATGCGCCCCTAATGATGAACAGTTCAACAATGGCGTAAGTTCTGACGTCTAATATGCAGCGTCATAGCATGTACAACTGAAATTGAAGTTATTTGCGTGTCGTTTATTCACAGGTAACCCGTACTCGTAGAGGATTTGTGTCTATGTGAACGCGGCCTGACAGAGAGAGCTAGGCGATCATCTGGCGGCACTACACGGTAGCCTATATCCATGCACTCACTATGTTGATGTACGGTCGGCACGCGTGCTCCGGGATGAGCTCGTATATCGTCGGCTGTGGAACAATGGCAGGCGTCTGTCGGCCTCTATCTAACCGACAGTGATGCTATAGCGACCGACCGACCTACCGACGATGTTCCCAACCAAAACCAGGTGGGTGGACTCGGCACAAGGAAGGAGTCCTATATGTACTAGATACCGCACTGCTGGAGTGGGTAAGCGAACACGCAGTACGAGCTTATACCACTCCAGACACTGCGGTATCGTACTTAAATCACGTTCGGATCCCATAGGCTACACCGTCGTTTGCTTTGTGACGCACGACTGCAGCTAAAAATTGTGAAAAAAGTATCAGTGTGGTTTAAAATTATAGCTGGAATGGTCTCCGTGGTTGATGTCGGCTGTAGGCGAACGCACACGGCGCCGACATGTGAGATGCAACTGAAACAAAACTAAAACAAAGATCGCATGCAATGTGCGTGCGTAAGATTTTGTCTAGTTCTAATTGCACATGTAGACACCGTTTTAATAAGCAGGTTAGTAAGTAATTTGATGTACACAACAAACGTATATGCATACATCAAAAATTGCCAATCAAGTCACGGCTTATAAAGGCATTTTTAAGATCGCGGCGCGTTGTGGCAAATTGTTAGTAAGATATCTTACTCGCTTACTTACTTACAATGAGTGTACAACAAATATTGTAAATGTGCATCGCAGCTGTAGCCACGGCTTGAGCTTTATATAGTTCGTTTACCATTCCAGTGCGGTGCACACGAATACGAATTATCGTATCATGTGTTTTGTCAGCGTAGTGATAAGATACGCAAATCACAAAACCCATGATTACCGTGACTTGCCCATCATGACTTCAAGCAAACGCTATATAAATGCCGTAAATATTTGCACGGCTACGCCTATACCTTGGACGCTGTTCCGGAGTCGTTACTCGTATATATATATATGTCGTAAGTTCATGTCTCCGCCGTGCCTTGGTAAACTTTTATTAAACTTTTATCAGCACTGCATCTTGGGAGTTTCTAGGTCAAACGGTCAAATGTACGTCTACAGATTAGGCCTACGGAAACGATCTTGACGAGCACCGTCGACTTCTATGACTGCTACTTACTAAGTTGCGATGTTTTGCCTTACTTTGTTAAGCATAAATATAAGATTGTCCTAATGTTTTGTCTATAGTAATAAACAGGGAAACATGGAATCATCAGCCTTTTGCGTGCACCAAAAAGGAAACGAACAAAACCGCAGAGCCGCGTTCCGTGGCCTTTCTCTTCCAGCGTCTTAGTGTCACTGGAACATGTGTCTCATCTGCAAAGCTGGATGACATTTTTATATCGTGCAGGTCTAGTTGTGTTCACTGTGGTAGACAGTGACTGTGAAGACATCTTTTATGTACTGGACTGTTGGTTACATACCAATCTGTATTTGTTTGTATTGATTATGTGCAATAAGCATATTTTTTATTCTACAAGTCAACAAGTAATAGTCTGGTGCTTTGCAAAAAAAATAAAATAAACGACAACGACGTGCGAGAATCAAGACTTTAAGCAAAGTAAACCTTTTGCAAACATATTTTATTTTTTATTTATTTATTTTATTTTATTTAATGACAAAGGGCCGCAGCCACTAACATGCCACAATAAATAACAGTATACATCAATGAATGTCACTGATAACACAATACAACAATAAAACTACTAGAAAAAATAAATTTTGCAATAACTCGCCAAAAATGTGGAAGTAATAGATCGTTTAAAACTATTTAAATTAGAAAAGTCAGTATTGTCAGCTGGCAAGTTATTCCATATTCTTCTCTGAACGTAATCGCAGTCCATCTTCAAAAGTTCAACACTTGCAAAAGTACACTTATCGTTTTGTTCATGTTTTGTTTCACAGCTTCGAATAAATCGCGCATTTGCTGATATATTTGACTAACAGCGAACGATTTGTGTTTGCTACAGGGGTTCCGCAAGTCCGTGCAGTAGCGATGCATTAGACGCCACAATTCTGGCGTAATTTCACGCTAATATCTTAATTTTCCACAATTAAAAATAACAAAATAACCGAGCAGGCGGCGGCCACAAAAACGTGCCATAATCTGTGATTTCCACTATTCCTTTTCGACCACAGACTAGACTTCTCTGAGTCGCTGGAGTTAGATTTCTCACATAAAATCCTCCCAGAAAAACTGAATATGGTTGAAAAAAGCCGCCGTTATTCTCACGAAAAAAAACTGAAAATATTTATAGCCCTAGTCATCTGTATTTTAGTAGGAACATTTTCTATCAGCCTCTTGTGAGCAAAACATACAGACTCCCGTCAACCATGGATATAGCGGTCTGTACTTACCAGAGTGCGTTGATAGGAAGACTAGGGTTGTTGGAATGCAGTGATTCGTGAAAATTCAGTCCCGAGAATTGCGTGCGGTAGACCTGTAGGTAGGCAGGTGCCCTTATGCAATCAGTTTACGGTGCGCGTTGACGTGCGCCGAACGCTAAACCGACGACGAGCTCTGATCGCGTCTAACTCACCACCACCGACGACACTGCATGCTGACCGACGATTATAAGACGATTGGTGCAGTCTCTGTGATGGCTGTGTTGAGACGATTCGTCCACTGGGCGCGGGAAATGACGACAGGAGAGCGAATGCCACCAAAGTACGAATGCCGTTTTATTGGCTAATTTCTGCAGCCAGCAGATGACTATGGAAGTACAAAGTGAATCGGCTAGGCCTGCGCAGACAGCGTCAGAGCTTACTGGCTATTCGTATACATGACGAGAACCATAATGTAATTGTCTGCTGTTTCGTATGAGGCCGTACTAGATTGGAACATAGTCTGTACAGTGCACGAATCGTCCTGCTACAACATCGGGAAAAGTGCACGGAACGTCGCAATACCTGACCAGCATCGTCCGCGTGTCGCAGAGCGGCTAAACACCTCTTGCAGGGTCCACTGACGCCGATCGACGGCGACCATCGCTTCGAACCGCAGTCGCTTGTCGAGTGTGTTTTTGCAAACTGCTAACAGTGCCGGAAGATGACGTCGGATGCTATACTGCTGCTGCTACTGCTGCTGCGCACGGACGTATGCCCGATAAATAGGTCTAAATTTGCCGCGACTGCATCTGCTGGGTCGCCTGAAAATGCAGGACTGGAAAATGTTAGACGAAAGTGCAAGGCTGGAATTTGACGGACTGGCAGTGCGTGTTAAGAGTTCGAAAGACAGAGTTAAATAAAGGTAGCTGTCAAAAACATTAATTTTAAACTGCATGCTGCAACTCAGCTTTTTAATTTATACCTGTTTATTACATTGAAGCATACACAGTCTAGCACACTTACAATAAAAACAATGTCGTAGTTCATGCACAACACTATCTTAAAATTACATGACAGTCAGGCTATGAACTTTAATCTACATACATTTATCATAGGCCTAATACTCACCGAGCCTGTGATAATTGAGCGCAGAAATTGCAGCGTTGAATACATACGAACCGGCGTCATAATGTCCAAGGCATGCAAATGCGTGTGTCATTTTGGAGGTTACGCTTTTTCTTTGCACGACTGATTTTCGTACCGCTTCGAAGGCGACACATATCTGACATGTTGTCTGTCGTCGTGTTTTAGAGATGGGTAAAGGGTAACAAGATGTAGTTTAAAACAACATTAAGCCGTCTTTAAGTACGTCATTTTTCCAGTCTTGCATTTTCCGGTCCTGCATTTTCAGCGCCCCCGATCTGCTATCGAACCAGCGATTTTGCGGCGCTTTCTCAGACACGACACGGTTCGACGTAATCCTTTCGCTACGATCCGCAGAGTCCTAGTAGTGTAACGGTTAGGACGTAATGGACTTGCGGTCGCGAGGTTTTTGGTTCGAATCCCGGTCGGGTCGCTGTCAAGTGGTTACTACGTAGATGTATGACTGACTGTTTGCTGACAGGTAAACCATCTCGTTACATAACCAACTCAGCCTTTCATGATACATCCCTCCGGTTTGTCTGCCTGAAGTTCATGCGGGTCGCGTTTACTGTGGCAGGCGACGTTCCGTAACTATGAGATAAGTTTTCCAGGAAAAGCTATAGGGGCCTACTCTTTAAACCTTTTTAAACCTTAAACATGCGTCAAGTCTGATTAGTACAGAGAAAGGTGACCGTCTTATCGGATAACCGCGATCACCCTTTTTACGCGCGAGAGCTAGTATAGCTATAGAGCGTATTAGCTATGGTCTGTCTGTCTGTTTGTCCGTCTTTCCGTCACAACCCGGTACCGATTGGAGCGCACATGAGATAGAGACTTCGGGTTTTTACCATATGATGGCCTAAAGTTTCTAGTATTTGTGACAAAATATCATGCCGCTGGGTAAGGGAACTCCCCTCAAACGAAAAGCGGAAAGAGGGCCCCCTGAAAAAAGGCTATTTTGCCACTATTAGCTGCTCTAGCATAAAAATGGTTGCAGATAAGCATAGTCATGCTGCTTATCATAACAAGCACTGGCAACAACCTTTTTAGAAATGTCAACATCGATGACCTTGAATGAGCTTGAACCGCCAAAATCGGGAGTTTTATTGAAATTTTTGCGACTTTGTGCTGCGACACACATTTCAAGAGTGAACTGCGACGAAATGCTTGGAATAAATCGAAACAACCTGTACAGAAAATTTTCAGCATTGAATGTAAATTTTAGCAGTTTTAAATCCTGACACCCTAGATTCACGGTCTGCTCATGCAAAGAGGGATACCCCCTAAAAGTGGTTATTTTAAAGCTGTTGGCTGGTTTAACGTACAAACGGTTGCAGATAGGCACAAAAATGCGACACTGGCAAAGGCACTGGCACTGGCAATGAGCTTCGTAGAAATGTTAACGTCGGTGACCTTGAATGACCTTGAACCCCCAACAATAGAGGGTTTTAGTGATTTTTGCGATTTTTGGCTGCAGAAGAGTGAATTGCGACTAGATGAATAGAGATAGACCAGACCAAAATTAACTGCGAACAGGAACTGCTGTAGGCTCTCGCTCGTCTCATGAGCATTAGCTCAGATTTCTTGTTAGGTTGCTACATGCCACCCACATCGAATGGTAGTCCGTCGAATCAGCTTAGCCATCTGTGGATTGAGCCTAAGCATGTGTACACAGGTGTTGGCTCTACGCCCGAGGGAGAACACAGCGAGTTCTGGGTAAATGTCGGTCTTCTGCTTAATACTTTTGGTACAGTTCCTGACCTGTGCTCTCCATCTCGTTTAAAAGTGCTCGCTGCATACATTGGCTTTTGAAAGTCATCCTCCTTGAGCGAAGCAGTGGCACAACATGATTGAAGTAACCCTTGAATTTTGCGCCAGACAGTTTACTGATCTTAGTGCTTGTACTGTTACATTTTTCTTTCGGCAGTCTTCGAGCTTGCTGAAAGCAGAATTCCGCATCTTTGATGACAACTGCTGACGAGAGTATTATACACAATGCTAATACCCGCATGCTGATCTTTGTCATATTAGTATCGATATATACACGGTGCTTCATAAAAAGACCTTTTTTATAATTCACTCTAACGATGATCAATTTACACAAAATTTGTACCTGTTGTAGCTAAAGAAATAGGCCTACTAATTCGAAATATTGCAACAAAATATGGCAGTTGATTAAATATTCTTTGCTAGTCCTGACGTAATGCTGACGTCATAATGTGTCAAGGGTACAAGCTGGATAGTCTCAACTGGTGCTGTCAGTTACTACCCTGCTTCAATGGTGAGCTTAATCTGGTTCGCTAATGAAAAATGTTTATTGTGTCAGCACTAAGCAACATGGGGACATAAAATCAGGCGTCTTACGATCCAAAAATGCAACCATTTTGCAAGCTTGTGCTTGTGCACTGTCTTGCGCGAACGCATAAAAGTCCAACTATCCCCACAAACACATAAATGCCATCGCTTTGCATGTTTATGTAACTGTAAATGCAAAACTTCAACAATTTGTCACGAAAGAACCAGATTTTTCACCATTGGAACAGGGTAGCAACTGACAGCACCAGTTGAGTCTATCCGGTTTGTACCAATGACACATTATGACGTCAGCATTACGCCAATATTAACAAAAATATTTAATTAACTGCCATATTTTGTTGCAATGTATTGAATTAGTATTTCGTCAGCTACAACTGGTACAAATTTTGTGTAAATTGATCATTATTTGAGTGAATTATGAAGAAACAAAAAAGCCTTCTTATGAAACACAGTGTGATGCATTTATATTGTACGAAGTAGGTCGGATAGGCTACTCTTTGCCGGATTGTAGAATGCAGAATGCACGCAGTTTACGTCGTCGTTCCCGTAGCTTCGGAGGCTGTTAGCGAGTAGTTTATTACTTTAAAAAAGCTTGTCTAAAGAGACAGGATTTTTGATAAGTTTTAAAAAATAAGAAAGAAATAGATTCAGATAATAAGCTAGGCAGAGAGTTTCAAACAGAAGGCGCGACGCAACGATTGGCACGATAAACCACGTTTCACAGAGCTAGTTTCTCTAAAGAAACGCAATAACAAATTATTCGTTTGTCTGATGGTGGTAAATCCGGTTACAGACTGGAGAATTGTTTCGCAACAGTAAGTCTAATTTTAGGCTTTTTGCGCTATTGCTTTAAATCGTTTCGGTTTAATGCTTTATGACGTCATAAATGACAATGACGTCACATCTCCAGGCTCAGTCCTTTTTACTGATGTGTAGGCAATAACAATTTTTTAGTCTAATATATCGAGGCCGAGAACTTTTGCAACATTCCTCGTAGTGGAATGGAAACTCGCTGGATTGTTGACATAACGTAGTTTTACTGAACTACAGAGCGTGGCATTGACTACGTCACGTAGCACGTACGACTATCAGCAGCAGCAGCACTTAGCAGTCACTACTACAGCAACAGTTGGCAAACGATGATGACAACGTCTTCACATAATTCTCGCCGACATGTTAAGAGCGTGCCGCAGTACGCCGGTGATAGCGAATAAGTGCCGAACAGACCGGACGTCGGTCAGCCATTGGCCGACGATGCCGTTATGTACCGAGTGTCCACTACAATAAGTTGGTTCCCGGCTTCGATAGGCCTTTTTCTACAATCTTCCATCCATTACAACGCCGCCTTCTATAAAACATCGTGCTTTGATACCTTCCTTCCACTTCCGCCCCACTCCATTATGATGGAGATGATCAGTATTTTACTTCACGAGCATAAAGGAGTAATGAATAATATTATATAAAAATTATTTTAAAATGCACCAGACAGAACGCAAAGTCTGCACCTTGCTAGCGGTGAATTGACAAAGACTAATTTTTATGAAGTATTTGCTGCATTGCTATTGTTGGTATTTTGGTATGGAATAGCTAGAGTAGACTACCTTTAAAGATCAAAAAGGGAAATAATGATATCATACAAGCAGAAAATAAAACCAAACCGAAGACAAAGTTTCAAAAATAATTAGCGATGCAGGGAGGAGAAAAGAGAAAAAAGTATAGGCGCACAGAATCAGGATCGGATCATGTGGCTTTGTATTTCTGCAGAACAAACCATCGTTAGTTTTATTGGTTCAACAAGAACTTAGTGCTGTGAGTTTATATGATAGAAGCGCGGCCCGTACGAAGAACGAGATGACACGTTTGACCTATTTCCGAACGCTAAGTAGGCCTATGCAGAAATTGCGTTATAGACGAGAGAATATTATAATTACACCGCCTAAAGCTAAAGCCAGTGTGAGCCGACGGCGACTATACTAGCCCATGCACACTATTTTGAAGACAGTGGCAGAAGAACGACCTCCTTTATTGAACACCTTATAGCATCACTTGACGTCCGTTCGTCTGTTACTCTGTCCGTCGGTTTGGCGTAACATCCGGCGTCTGTAAACAAGATTGTGACGTCAGTTACGAGCTGATCTTAACCAAATTTGGAACAGAGCTTCCTCACGTTATTCGGACGAAAAAAATTATTCTGCACGCAATTTAACCGAAAAATAGTAAATCCTGTACTGTACGTGCATGCGCCACAATCTAGTAAAACTAACGTCAAGGTATTACAGAGAAGTTTAACGTAATTTTCGCTAAGTATAAAGTGCCTATGAGACAAAGTTGAGTATGTGGAAGTTAAAAAAACTTTATGCAGTCTGAACTTTGAAATTGATGAAGCGGGCCAATAAGGATTTCATTTAGGTTTAGTATGTTGTCTGTTTTACGTTTTAAATGCAAGCTGTAGCATAGAAAAGTAACAATAAAAGCCGCTCCTCGTATATGTGCAGCTGAGCGGAAGCTGCCTGTGTGTGTGTGGTGTGTAATTTGTCATTGTTTGCCGCGCATTTACGACACACACGCTAAGTGGACGAATGGAACCGGAAATGGTCGAGATCAATAATTCATCGAATCCAAGTCGATCAAAAAGACAACCGGACTGAAGATTTGTCCGAACGGCTGCCCTGTTCCGCTGCAATTTATTCGGACGCTCGGAAATTCGCTAAACGAGTAAATTTATCGCGAGACGAACGGTGAAAGTATCCCTTTGAAATTATTTACTCGTGGACTATAGCTGCGAGGAAGTGTAGGTGGATAAAGGCTTGAGGCTTCAAGGACGGATTCATTACGGACGGCGATGGAGTGAGATGTAGTGAACAGTGGTCTGTACTATAGAAGAGAGTAATCTATGTGGCGTGGCGCCGCCTGCCGACAGAATACGAACTAACTGACCAGAACGTACGTACACACGGATACCTTACATTGTGGTGTTGCGATAGGGCGCTCGCTATCCTAGTAGTGATGGGTCGTTGATAGATACTGACATATCGCTTAGTTACTCAGTACGATACCCACAACTTTTAATGTTCAGCCACTAACCGGTCAGCTAAGCCTAAGCGTTTCCGGGATGGTTATAGTAAAAGGTAATGGTAAAAATAAAGGTACTGTATAGCACTTTATGGGAAACCCGTCACAGAGCTACGGAGCGTCACCTGTCATATGTCTAACTGACCAGAACGTACGTACACACGGATACCTTACATTGTGGTGTTGCGGAGATGTTGAAAGCCAGCGGTCACGCTGGAATGCAGTGGCTAACTGATGTGATTGTTCAAGCTTGGAACACCGGGGAGATCCCGCTCGACTGGAAGAGAGGAATCATACTGCCGATTTATAAAGGCAAGGGAAGCCCTAAGGACTGCGGAAACTATCGAGG
>Ga0209454_1002200_pt1 | contig 13048 bp, 2 predicted proteins | sample WorMetHERISLAND1_2_FD_187400 | JGI IMG/M metagenome (GOLD analysis project Ga0209454, IMG submission 187400) | Marine gutless worms symbiont microbial communities from Max Planck institute for Marine Microbiology, Germany - Olavius geniculatus... | ecosystem: Host-associated > Annelida >...
CTTTTAGGCTATGTCAAACATCTGGTTCTTTAGAAAATCATACCAAGACATCATTATTTAAACTTGTTGCTACTGTCTGACCTTGAAGTAGCTTAGCTATTAAGGCAACTCTGATTGACTGATTGATTGATTGGACATCATAATTTCTGAGAGTGATAATGAGTACGTAATTATAACACCTTGTATTTCCTGGGGCGTTACAAAAGACTGGGGCACGGCCGCCACAAAAATGTGTCTAGGTGCAGGCCACAGTTCACCGAAACGTGAGCTGTTTGTTTAGATTGAACCCCAATAATAATTCTGTCAAGTGCAGTGAATAGGAAAGCAAGTGAGTGACTGATGTATGATGATGACGTGCTGATGTATGTAATGTTGAATGCAGCAGGGGCTGGCAGGTGACGACACCTAGTGAACAGTGAGTGAAGCTATAAAACACTGCAGCAAGTAGCAGACGTCCCTTCGGCTGCTGAGACTGACTGCTGATGATCATGCTTACATGGACCGTCGCCTTGTGAGTAGCATATCACTGGAATTATCAAGGCGCGTACACAGCGAACGAAGTGGTGAACTGAGATGAACTAAACTGCCAATTCGTACGCTTTGTGCTGGCATTTCATTCCATTTTAGTCCAGTTTATTTCTGTCACTTTGTACACGTACGCCCTTAGCCCGTTTTGATCAACCGATGATGCTGTGATACTGAGATGCTGTGACACGCTGTGGGCTACATCTCTGTACTAGTCTGCGTTCTAGGAGTGACGGAAACGACTTGACTTTTAGTGGTGGTGACATGGTTAGCCTAACACGTTGTGTCCGAGGAGCAAGGTAGTTGATATACGCTAGTATTTGAATGGGCGACTCTGTGTGCGGACAGGTAAAATATTTCGCTGTACATAACCAACCACTAACGTCAAGTTTAACTCAGCCTTTCATCCTTCCAGGGTAGGTAAATCGAGCCACAAAAGTGAGCTTTGCGAACAGGAAGGTGTTTAAATAACGCGCAAACGTCTACGGAAAATGTGTGATTTCTAAGATAAAATTAAGAGGTAAGTTGTTAAAACAGTGAGCTATTTCGTGGTTTATCTATTGCCGCTGCATAAAGAGTTCGCGAAGATACATTGATGTAGATGAAATAGGCTAATTATTATATTGTATCCATGCACAGTCTGTGGAAAATGACTCAGTAGTCTGCGATATCCATGCATCTTTCCGTCGACCTGAAAGCTAAGTATCAAATCTTCTATAGACAGATAGTATAGGTACCGGTATGGTCAGTCTGGCTATTGATACAATGTTACCGTGACTGCTACTGACTGGACGGCAACTGTGCGCTTGCTGCAGTGCGTGTTGATGCAGCTGCGAACAGCAGCCGCGTCACATGCCCTTACGTGTGCTACTGTCGCCGCTAATAAACACCGTCATGTCATCACCATCATCATCATCAGCAGCAGCAGCAGCAGCGATTACTTCGCGGGATTGCAACGATGACGCCGAGAAATAGGAAGTCGGCGTGTAAGATATCTCATTCAAACGTGAGAATGAGTGAACTCAAATAGCAGTAGACTAGACTGTGTCGATCATCTAGCTAGAAACGCACGCGAAATATAAAATAACGAAGTGAATGTCGGAAGTGCAATTTGACGACTGTCATAGATGCGACGTACTTCAGTGCGTGCGATATGTAATGAGCTTAGCAGACACTGTGAACAGACTGACGGATTCTAGCGACTGTCGGGCGCGTCGTGTCATTCCGGTGCATTGCATGGGGTAGCTTCTTGATCCGCTTGATATTGAGCCACAGATCAGAATTTTTTCAATCTAAGACTTGTCATCGTCTGTTTCTGATCATGTCCGTACTAGACTGGGCTTGTCACGGCTCCACGCTTGAGCACACCGAATGCACGCTATTTTTGTGCCGTCGTGCGGTAATTTTTTTACCAGTGTGATTTTTAGCGCATCTGAAATGTGTGCAATACGCTGTACAGCAAATCAACACAAGTTGTAAAGAAGTTTACAAAAATCGAGAAAATCACAAATTCACGACCTCTTGATGTCTCAAGACGCTATGCTTTTGTTGTACAACTTTTTTGTGCAACAAGTCATCAACGAAGTACGGGTATTAGAGTTTGACTCAACACAATATGCCGAGTGTTCGAAGGTTAGCATCTGTAGATCTTTATGTTCCTTATACTTAGTGAATCTGGCGGTAGCAGTGTCTTAGCAGGTGTTGAGTTAAGTGTTTAGACTGAATGACTGACTGGGTGTCTGGGTGGTATGGTAGCTAGGACACGACGACGACAACGACAAGGAAGACGGTGACAATGATGATACAACCAACCCACCCATGACCAGGCGGTGCTTGCCGCTGACGCCGGGGCGCTGAGACGCCTGTCTGTCGCCTGGTGCTGCGGGTGAAAGGGTGTCATAAAGATTGCGCGACAAACACGCCCTCAAGCAAGACAAGCACTGACTGACTCCGCGCCACTGATTGACAAACCACATAGCGGTCATCCGTACAAGCAGGCAGGCGCCGCCCCCGTTATATCCGGTCTGATCATGCGTGAAATAAAAAGTAATTAGGCACGGAAACTGAGCAAACTAATCCCCGTCACACAAAAAATCGTAAAAAGTAGCACGGTTTTGAATGTTTAGTGTTTCGTTAATCTCAGCTTTTATACGAGCGGCCAGCCATCTGTTTGTGCTAGCGTGGAAAAAACATATTGGTTTGAGTTGTATTTTCAGTCTACTTGACACGATACTTTGTACGTGCTACGTTAAACTGTCACATTATTTAGGATTTTTTTCTCTCTGAAAACTTCGCATCAGTGTCGGTTGCATTTCTGAAGTCGCGCTGTATAACGACTATACAGTTGTAGTTCTGTAATGATTTAGTTCGCAGTGGGATGTCAAGCCACTGAGCCGAGATGCTGAGCGCACATCTGTTGTTTCCGCATCATCAGTCAGTAGGCCTCGTCCAGCTGTAGGACCAGGCAGGCGTCAGTCACTGACTACGCTGCAGCCTCTGTTGTGCGTCTGCTTCTGAACGATCGTGACCAGTTGAATCTGCCGCGCATTGCGATGAAATGGGGACTGGCGATAATGTCACAGTGCTGACGTAGCTGGGCTGGCATGAGGTCTTCGTTACGCCGTGGCTTTCTTTTGAGATTATGCCAACCTATGAAACGATTTTTCACTGCATCATCTAACCGCTTAAAAACTGTTCGAACTAAAAATCAGATCGTTTCAGATGAACTGGATAGGGATGGCGCTGTGCGATAGCTTGACGCACGACGCACACGACTAGAACATTTTGTCGGTCCAGTCCTGACATATAGTTCGGCCGTCGCTCTTGATCTTTGACCTGTTGAGCTAAAAATAATGCGCACCGGTTACTCCGGTCATCGTTTACATCATTTTTAGTTTATCTACTCTTTTTCGACGTAATTTTGGAGCACGTACTAGACAGACAGTGAGACAGACGGACGGGCAAGACGCATAATGCGGCCTATTAAGATGTCCGCATGATAACGGCAAATAATCAGCTATACTCGGCGAGCTTCGACCATCATCGAATCGAGTTTCCAGTTTTAATTTTTAACTCAAAACTCGAAACTAACCCTAACCGTATTCGCAAATACTAACTGTAACTTTTATTCTAACCTTAAGCCTATAGCTCTAACCCTGCAACCGCAACTCGATGATTTTTGGCCAAAATGATCGAGTATCATTTACTCGATGGCCGATGCAACGTCGAGTGTCGCAAGTTCGCAACCGACGATGCATCACCCATCAAATAACATTTTCGAGTAGCTCGAAGTTTTAACTCGACGATTTTTAACCCCTCACAGTCGCCACACTGGTACTTGACGAAGTCAACTGTGTTCTTTCTTCCCTCGGTCATTATGGCCTGGCACTGTGCTGCGCCTATACGCAGGTGTCATATCAGTTCAAAGCATCGAGCGTACAGTTTATATAGTCCTAGGTGTGTTTAGGTCGAGTGATCGCCGTCAGCGCTGCGTCTGCTATTTACTGCTGTCCTCTAACGACACGCATGCAGCCGCGGAAATACTATATCCTACCGGACTCCACGTTTCCGGGCTCTCCGGGTGCTAACCGGGCGTCGCTTTATCTTTCGCTCAGTGACGCCTTAAATCACCGTAACCACTGCATCTGCTCTGCAGCTACCGTAGGTGTCGCTTTAACTATAAATTTCTTGGTGTTTAGCTTTTACTTTGAACGTCATTGTGTGCCGTTTGAAAACTCATCTGTTGCGCATCTCTTGTGACTGTCGTAGATGTACAGTGCTCGCGCAGTGACGCTTACCCTGGACTTATTCTGGACAATGTAGTTTTTGTCACTTATATACTCATTTACTTTCGCGCAGTCGCAGTAAAGTTTAGTCCCAATTTAGACTAGCAATAGCAGCAGCATCACTGTGCATGATGTGAATTTCAGCGGCTTACCGATGACGAGATTGCATTAGATGTTAACTGTAAAGTGCTCAGTCCTTTACGATCGCTGTGTTTGTGCTAAATGCGTCGCTGATGAAAAGGCGAGTGCATCTGTGTGGTGTGGTTTAAGTAGCTGTAGCAGATTGTCTTATCACGGTGACTTAGCGTTGTCACAATGAGCAGCAACGTCGCGTCGCCCCAGCACCAACAGCTGACTGGCGGACAGTCAGAAGGACGCAGTAACTTGCGGCATTCGTCGACTAATCAGTGTGCCTGCCTGCCTGCTGCACTGTGCACGCCTCGCGGCTATAAATGTAATTAACTCGCGCACTTTGCCGTCACGCCGTGCATGAGCCTGCGGTCCAGTTTGCGTGTGCTTTAACTCGACTTAATGCCGCGAAATCTCGCCCGTCACAGTTCCGTCACTGATACACTCTGAAGTGAACAGCTGTGGTGTAGGCATTCGAGCAGCTATAGCTATATTGGTTCTGGCTATAGGACGCCGCTGAAAATTGAACCTTAGCCTCGGGTTATGATAACTACTGACGCTGTAAAGCTTGGTCGGCAGTTCGCTGCGGAGGTCCGATGGATAATAATTAGCGACTGATTGATTCACTGATGTGCTGCATCAGTTGCTACTGCTGCTGCTGCTGGAATTGACACATAGTCCTGCTGGATTAAACCTGACGCTCAGTTTCGTCAACTTCAGCTGCGACGTCACGATTTAGAGGCCCAGCTGCATACCAGACTTTCGATGAACCAGGCATTCATTGATTAACTCTACTGGCGTGAAATATAGTTGCCACTGGCATCATCGTCATCATTAGAACGAGTTGCCGGTGACGGCTGTGAACCATTGCGCTCTCCGTCATTTACTGCTGTGTGGTAGGCCTATATGTCAATCGCTTAAAATGGTTAATAGTCTACAATAGAGCTGGAGAGGGCAGATCAATTTATTGTTTATTGTCGTCAGTCACGCCGTTATGTCACTGTATTCAGTGACGTCACAGTCATCAAGTCATGTGACCGGAAGCTGCGGTCAGTTGAGTGCAGATTTAGAGTCGTCGGCCGGCCGGCCGGCGCTGTCGTTCTGACTTCTGATGTTAGTTGACCTCGTGAACTGACCTGACACATTTCTTACTGACCTTTCGCACGCACGCACGCAACTTGCGATGTCCATGAGAAACCACATGTCTTGCTCCGCCGCTGCCGCAACCCACGTTTATGCGCTCGCCAGCTTTGTGGCTACTGGTGAACTATAGCTGTTGCAGTGGCGAACGAAAACGTGGTTGGAAAACGATTTGCAAGAGAGTGTCCAAAGCGACAGAAATGAACGGAACTGAAAACACATGCCCAGATTTATTTTCGTTCATTTCATATCTGTTGCTTTCAACACAGCTTAACGATTAGCCTCGATTATTGCAGTAAAGTGTGGTCACGTTGAGCACTTTTTGATTGGTCGGATAAGTAATGTCCATAGGCTTACGATTTTTTTTGCATGGGTGTGCTTTACACGGTAGGCTGTATGTTCGCTTTATTTGCGTCATACTGCGACTTGAAAATTCTGACTCAAAACTGTAACGAAATAGCTGTGCGGGCCACTAATAGAAATCAATCGTGACCGTTGAGACTTGAGAAGACGTGCTGATTCGTGAAATCGTTCGTTATAGACGTTATTCGTGGGGTGTGCGGCCGACGCCCGCGGTGTGAGGTCCGGTGTGAAAAGTAACGGGCACTACGGCCAGTGACTTGAAGTCGCCCCGAGGTGCTGTTTGCGGCGAAAAACGACGCGATTTCAGCGGCTTACCGATGACGTCACGGGCGCCGTATACAATGGGATCAGATGCTATGATGTTGACAGATCGACAGTGGCGTGTTGACGTCCTGATTCAGTCGCCCTGTGTGACCTAACTACCGACCTATTTGCCAGGCGGCCGTCCAGTAACTGCCTTTGTCAAGACACGCAGCTCGTCGTCGTCGTAAATCGGCAGACGTGAAAATTAGCGGCTTGCAGAAATCTATTGCAATTCATTTGAGCTGTTTGCCGGTCGGTCGATTAGCCTTGCGTCATTTAATTGCAGCCTTTACGACGTGTTCGGTTGGGTTTACTCCAGTGCATTGCTCACGCTCAGTGCTCGTTGTACACGCGGCTGTAATTTCGCCGTCTTCGATGACGTCTGACACGCGGCCGAAAATTGCAGGGTTCTAATTCCAGTTTTATGCAAAAATGCTATTCAGTGGCGCCCAAGTATTAAAAGATCAATATGAAAGATGAAGACCAACAGAAGAGTCGATGTGATGAAGTTTGAAAAATAACAGGAAGACAAAACGCCGAGTTGCTGAATGATTGTAGAAGACAGAACACCGGATGGAGTTGGCTGAAAGCAGTTGGACAGTAAAGACCGGACTTGTTGATGCGAACTGTGTAAATATGCGCGCAGCCTGTTCTTTCTTTTTGTTGTTAACTTTTTACCAATATCAAATGCATAACATCTGTCTGATATCATTATGTGGCGATTTTTTCCACGTCGCAATTCTCCTCAACTAAAATTAACAGAATGCAGCTGTTCATCGATAGACTCAACAGATATAGGCCCCTACGTCTTTTTGGTTATGATTTTCGCTTTAGCACTGCTTTTCCTTCCCTTTAGCAACAGGTAACTTGAAGATTATGGGACACCAAAAACGCACGGTCTTTCATCTGTCAGAAATGGGAATGAAAATCCAGCACTCAGCAGCACACCAACAGACAAATGACACAGAAAACCAAAATAATTAAACCTTAAGTCAACTTTCTTTTCTTCGTATGAATCGCATCTGCAAACAGCAAAAAGAGCGGTTTGTCCACATATTGGCCAGGTCTTTTCCCATTGCAATAACTATGATCACATGCGATGGCAGACCATATATTGAGGCTAGATGGATGGAGAATGTTTAGAAACGAAAACCTGCTGCAGTTGTCGTGTTATCCGCTTGTCGTGCAACGGTGCAACTAGCTGCTTGGCGTCACGCAGTGAAGCATCATTGCGCATGTCATAATGATTGACAGGCCGCGGCTCAAAGATGACGTCACGTCAGTCGAATAATTCGCTCGACGAAGCAGCAGAAAAATTCCCGGCGGGCGGGCGGGCGACAGGATCAAAGCTCGTCATAAAGACAGGGCGTCGCTGGAGGTCGAAGCGGGCACCGACTGCTGTCTGGCGGCCGAGCAATGTGGTGTCCCGCAGCCGGCGCACGGTTTATTCCGCCCGTTGAATGGCAATCAGGTCATAACGACCAACGACCGACCGGATTGTCCTCACGTGCTTTCCTACTTTTTGCCATTGTTACTTTTGTTTGAACGCCGTCACGTCTAGTTTGCGAGTCTACAAGCCGCAGGCTGCAAGATTAGACTGCAGATCAGCTTGTCAGCAAAGACTTGCGTCTGGTCTGGCTATAATTAATTACAGTATGATTATATTAATTGCCAGTGTTCAAGACGCATTGCTTTGTCCAAAGTTTCGTATAATGTTTGAACTTAATCAAAGCATTTCATAATTCTGTTAGGCAATATTTCTTCACAAAATAAAGCCCATATACCGCAAGAGATCTCGTTTGGGGAACCCCAGATTTTTTAACGCTGACGATATTATTCTTAGTTAAATGAATTCCTGCAGGTCAGAGATAGAGTATATCTTTTCGGCGTGAAAATCCGAAGAAAATCTTTCACAGTTGACTGAACGTCACGAGTCACAACGACCGTTTATCGACGGTTTATTTTCTGAACGATTCTTTCCGTTCTTCGTGACTATGTGCAAAGCAGCGTTAATACGCTTGACTGCCTGATGTTCATCAGGAACACTTGACAGTTCACACGCTGACTATTATCATCATGCCATCATCATTAGATGCAGAGTTTGTTTTAGCCGAGAATAGAGACTAGAAAGCTGCTGAAAGCTTTCTTCAGTCGGTCTGCAGTCGGTCAAGGTAGTACGTAGTATTCGCTAGCTAGCAGCACGGTATCGTGGTTGATTGACCACGCACTCACTCACGCAGGTGAACGTTGGTGCTAGGCGCCCGCGAGTCACGAACGTTCGTTGGTTGGCACGATTGCGTCACGACGTCGTTGCTGACTGGCCCTCTGGCGAGTGCTGGCCGACTCACGACAGCAGGTACCCGCAGCTCTACACCGCATCCGCTTCGATGCGTCGTAAATTGTGCGACAAATCGTCTAATTGGTGGCATTCTTCGACTGTCCGACTTTCGCTGTCCACTCCAAACCGCAACTAGAGCCCTGTGTAACAAGCAGCAGATGCTGTTCTTGCACTGGGTCAGCGTAATATAGTCCGGTTCATTTAGACGGCGACCTTTTGCCCTTGAGCGATTGTTCTTGGTTGCCTTGCTTTGTATACAGTGGACGCAAGGACAGTTTATCCAAGCTTAAGCCTTCGTCGCCGCGACATTAATTTGCTCTTTGTGCGCTGGTGATCAAGCGGAAGCTATTAGCTCTTGTCTGAGCTCAGACTCATCGGCACTAGTAATACGTACACGATTTACGTTTATGTTGTACTCGTAGTGAAGGAATACTTAGATTTCGCACTGAAGTAGGCCTACAGCGACATCGCATGTGTAGCTTGCCGCGATTGTAACCGCAGCAATTTAAAGAGTTCTTTGTCACTAGCTGCGTCATGAATTCAGTGTTTCAGGTCACGCGAAAAAACTGCATATCATAGCACTCGTTAAAGATTTTTAGCAGAAAGAATAATCAATGTGTGGAACCGTTTACCGCCGTCTTTTAATTATTAAACGTAAAACAGTTTAAGAACATTATCGAATGTTCCTTAGTCATTGGGTTGGCATTGCTGCGTGTAGATATTAGCGGAAAGCTGCAGTTTCTTTGCTAGGATAAATTATGTTTTTTTTTCTTAAAAATAAACGTTATAGTTTTAAAGACAATCTAAGGGCGTCAAAGGGGTTAAAGACCAGACGACACAAACATGTAAATATCGTGCAGTATTTGTAGAATTTAAACTTTGGTAACGTTGCGTAAACAGTACTGTTATGTGTACTGTGAATGTATAGGAAAATCTACTGAAGGAAGGCAGACAGTTAGGAGACGACGTCATGGATATGAAGAAGCATTTGTTTCCAGACGCTCAGCGCCGTGATCAGTTTACGTCACGAGACGCGCTAATGAACGTCGTGTACAGGACTAACCGCCAACATGTCAGCCCGGCACAGTGGGCCACAAACCAGGATGAGGCGCTGAGATACGTGAAGTGCAGTCGGGAAGCTCGGCGTCTGGCGAGGAAGTTGCGACGTTGTCGTAAGACTGCTGAGAAGACGGACGTCGAGAACAAGGAGAACGTTTGCTACACGCAACATTCTGCTCAGTCCGCTGCTACAGCGCGTCGACGTGACGCTCTCCCGTCCTCTGCTGAGTTCTACCCTGCAGTGACCTACTCCAGAGGTCCATCACGACGTTCAGTGCAGTTTGTCAAGTTTTTTGGCGATGTGCCTCTGTCAGGTCGCTGCAGGCTGGCGAGCCGTGGTGTTGATAGCGCAAGTCCGACGTTGACGCAGCCAGCGGACAGTCGCACGGCAGAAATTCATCGACCTCGCGTTCTAGACGCACGGCCAGACGACACGTCGGTGTGGTCGGCGGTCAGCCACCACCACCACGACGACGATCGACAACATCCACGTTCTACCACGGTCGACAGTCTGTGCGTCGTCAGTCCGCCGGAACTGAGTCGGATTAGCAGCGAAGATCAAGAGGAGCTTCGCGAGCAGACGTCGAGTGGTGACCTGACGGGCGCGTTTCATAGCACATTCAGCTATCCACTTCACAGCACGCTCATCACCGCCGCCGTCACTACCGTAGATCTGTCCTCCGTGGCAGAGGCCGACGCCGCCGGACAGGACCTCGAGCCGAGTGCTGCTGCCGCTGATCCAGCACCAACCAGCCCACAGAGGTCGACGTCCACCGTCAGTGACGCTGCACCGCCGGACGCCGACGCTGTTGCTGCTCGCAAAGTTTGCCCACCAACGTCCGGCAATTTTCTGTACAACCATCACGTCACCACCGCTGAAACCGATCACATCAGAACGAACGCTTCTTCCCAGAGCGGTGGAGAACAGAATGCGAGACCGATGACGTTGAGGTCGTCGTGCTACGGTGAAGCCAGCGGCAAACCCGGTGAGCTAGGTAAACGAGCGAGCAGTCGTCTGATGCTGTACTTCCCGCCTCTGTCCACTACGACCGCGGACGCGTCGTCGACCTCAGCAGCTAAGGCATTCAACGTCAACGTGCCACTCGAGGATGCTGCCGCTGCTGATGCTGCTGCTGCTAATGATGATGTTTTGCAGACTGTAAATGTACTTGATACCGAATGTCGTCGCAGAATACGGCACGTAGATTCATCTCTGGAAGCTGTGCGAGGCTCTCCGTGTGGCAGTAACCATCACGATCCCGCAGGACTCGACGTTGTCAGTCGGCTGACACCCAGCTCTAGGCGATGTCATGTGGACGTGCGGACCATCAGTCGGCCAGCTCATCGGACCACCGATTACCGGCGAGCAGGTCGTTGCGTTGCCCAGTGTACGTCGAAGTCTGGCGGCAGAGGAACGACGACGAGTCGGATGGCGCGGGAAACAGGACGCGGCGACTTGCGACACACGTTCAGTGGATCTCCGCCACCGCCGCGAGATGACAGACGCCAGTCGCGATCGTTAACTAGTCGAGAAGTGTTCAGGGTCTACCGATCACATCACAGCCGAGCCGTAGACAACGGGCAGTGTAGGCCTACGCGTGTCCACCAGAGACCACGACGTTCAAGACGTAGTCGATGCCGCTGTGGCACAGTAGAACGACAGAACTTAGTCAACTTTGTTGATCTGCGAACGGACACACGGCTTCCTGTGCTGCTCCCTAGCGAGTCGGCGGGAAATAAACCCGCAGTCGCCAAACGACGCTCGGAACGTTATTTGGATCGCGTTCGCAAGAGGACGCTAGTCAACAGACTCAGACAGTTCAGCGGCTGTTTTTGCGACACCGGCTGCGGTCAGCCGATGAGAACTCTTGCGAATGTTTAAATATTGAATTTCTATGTAATTTAGTGCGTTTTTATTAGGATGACATTTGATGATTGATTGATTGAATGATTGTCATTATTCACGTGATATCTGTCATTTTTGTGTGGCCATCATAATAGGCCGCAATACGCGTCTTCGCCCGTCCGTCCGTCCGTCTGTCAAAAAACAGAAAATTAGCATAAATTCAAAATTGGCGTGAGCTTTGTTGTTGGCACTATATGCTTTTTTGGCAAAATTTAAGGTTAATAAGTTGATTAGTAACAAATGCATTAACTTAAAAGGCCTATGCATAGGTAGCCTGTTGGGTTAATATTTATAGTTTGCTCCGTTATTGGTCTTGATATTAATAAATTGTGTTTCATGGCTAAACTCATCTAACTTATTAATACATAGTGGTACCTGATTGTGTATGTGCGAATATACTCCTACGTCTGTTGTGGTATTTTCTGTTTATTACGATAAAATGATTTCGCTGCTTTGTTATGTTTATTGTCTCCTTTACACGATTTTATCTGTTCCGCACACAGCAAATAGGCAAAAAAGTTATAATTATTGTTATACGAGTACAGCGTAGTTGGAGCCGACCTACACTTACATGTAGATGGCACTGGCAGCAGTGTTTGAATTGCTGGGGAGGGGTAGGGGCAGGGATTGAACAACCCACGTGTTTTCTCAACCCCGCTAACATTATCAAATTATGTACTGGAGGGGTCAGCTATATATGCTATAGACATACGATATACATCACAATTTTGGTCAGGCTCCGACCGTCGAAACGTTCAACCCCAGCTAATTTTTCACATTTCAAACACTGGATGTTAAGGAATTGTTAATAAGGACATTATTTATTGTCAATAGCAGTATTATTACGTTATCAACTCAGACGATCAAGTACCGATTTTTACTCCAATCACGAGCAGTCGCGTGGTGTTTCGGTATGATAGTAAACGAAGTTTATTGCTGCAATTTGTGAAAATATCAAGGCTGCAAACTATTAGCAGTCTGATGGCATTTAGTTCTTAAGTTTCTCGCACTGAACACAGTACAGGTCGAAGGTCATTGGATGAGCTAATAAAGCTACGCTGCTGATGAACAATCATGCACTCTGACGACTGACCCGGCCGCAGAGATTCATCGAATCAGCCATATATTGAGCCGCCGTAACAACAAAACCATAAATACGCAGTTATCCAGCTAGCCAGCCCTAGGCTACTAATAATCACCACTCTGTACACGGCGCAGTTCAGACGGCACTGACTGTTGGAGTGAATTCAACGTCCATACTGCTGCCAGGCAAATTGTACGCACCGCACCATGGAAGTCCACTAGTGATTGCAATCCCGGGATCGAATTCTCAATCTCGGGATCCCGTTTTTTCGGATAAGCTTAGAGATGGCGCAAGAACTTGCGCCATGTGGCATTAATAATAATAAATGTACAAAACATCAGTTTATACACTTGTTAACGGCAACATTTAAGGACTTGGACATCGAAAACAGCAAAAATTACAAAAGGTGATATTGC
>Ga0209454_1002201_pt1 | contig 13047 bp, 6 predicted proteins | sample WorMetHERISLAND1_2_FD_187400 | JGI IMG/M metagenome (GOLD analysis project Ga0209454, IMG submission 187400) | Marine gutless worms symbiont microbial communities from Max Planck institute for Marine Microbiology, Germany - Olavius geniculatus... | ecosystem: Host-associated > Annelida >...
CACGAGTGGGTTATTGGTTTGGCACCGACCGTCCGGCAAACAGCGTGTGGTCTGGCAACTACGTTACATTGACTGGCCTGATCATGGATGTCCGCATAACCATCATAACTTCCTCAGTGTGTAACCAACATTTACTCACTAGGGTTCCTACAGGTCAGGGAAAACTGGGAAAAGTCAGGGAATTTGTGTGGTCGGGGAAAGGTCAGGGAAAAGTATTATTTTTGAAAAGTCAGGGAAAATGATCATGGATCATGCAGACTGCAGATACAGTGATTTTTTGTGTCTCTATATTGAAAAGCAGGCAAATTTGCAGCTTCCATTAAACGTCCAAAAGCTGTTTCAGCTTCAGGGGGGCTTTGCCCCCCCCTGACATCCTGACCAGTGCCTCTGTCATTTGCATATTGCTCCATTAATACGGTTTTATTACCTTATGATACAGTATGCTATTCTTGGCATTTGTGCGATAGTGTTATTGTTTCGATAAAATCAGGGAAATTATGATTTCTTGACCGGAAAAGTCTAGGAAATGTCAGGGAATTTTGCTACAAAAGACCTGTAGGAATTTTGACTCACTCATCTGTTAATAATAATAAATAAATAAGTTTGTTGTCAATTTCCGTAGCACGTCAATGAAAGGACAGCCCTTAGTGTGCTGTTTATGTTAGCGCCATACTCAAAAAGAGCTCAGCAACTGTAAAGTAATTGTTCAAAGACGAAGATGGTGTGAACAGGATCATGCAGATGTCTCGGTAGTTAGTTTACGTCATCGAGCCATCGATAGAGAAGAACTATGATAGTCGGGGCATTCTTTATGGTATTAATACAAACTGCTTTGTACACTGTGGTCCATAAAAAACGTGCCACTTTTGTTTTTTGAATAGCTTCGTGAAACATTGGTCGATTTTAATAATTTTTAATAATTTTTGACATGCGACATCAAGAAGAAACTTGACACAGATGACTTTAGTTTTGGCCACCTGACTGTAATACTGTCGCTACACTATCTTGTGAAATGCAGAAGTCGTTGTTTGGCCATTTACAACAATGAATCCATACTAGACAGCACCTGCGTCGGTTCAGAAATGATTAACTGAATAGCAACAAACAGGATTGGCAACTATTGCATCTTAAAAGTCACACATGTCACATCACATCCTCTTTATTACAGCATGTGCTGAAAATGTCCTCCTTTAGCACAAATGCAAACTTCAAACGTTGACATCACTCACCAACAGCAGGTTCAATAACTTGCATTTCACAAGGTAGTGTAGCAACAGTATTAAAGTGAGGTGGCCAAGACTAGAGTCATTTGTGTCGTGTTTCTTCTTTTGTATTCTTGGTATCGCTGTGAAGCATTATGGCTGAGAAAGTTTTCACATTTGTGTTTGGGTTGCTGTCTGTTGTGCAGACTTTGTGAGTGAGATAGAGGCAATCAAAAGGCAGGTGACTGAAATCGATGGTGCATCTACTAGCATCTCATCATATCCTGTTCTTATTCACTGTTCGGCCGGCGTCGGTCGGACCGGTGTGGTCATTCTTGTAGCACTCATGAAGGCGTCTCTTGAACGCAACCAGGTTTTGACTTTATGTTGATTTCATTCACGACAGCTAGAGCTGTGCCAGCATTCAACCATTTAGTGGCTCTAGTTTGAATATTCAAATATCTGTGTAAGTTTGAATACAAATTTTATCCAGTTGCATATCTTTGTTACTTACTTAGTTGCAGCCAGTATGGTGCCATGTTTGTTGTTTAATGTTTGTTGTGAAAATGTAAGGAATTCAAGACACATTACTTTAACGTAGCTCGTAGCCAGTAAATTTTTGTTTTTCAGTTTTATTGCATTTTATTGACTCTATATAATTGGACAGTAGTTTTTGTTTGGAGGCTGTTTCTAGTGATGATGTAGTTGGTCACAATGTTACTGCAATGTTACTATGCACAGAGCCAGGATAGTTCTGAGATGGGTAACCGTTTGTGGGTGTAGCATTTTGGTGTGTAACCAAGCCAACCGGGCCAACTCAACCTGGCCATCCGTCAGTGGGTAGATACAGTGGTGATGATGATGATGATGATGATGATGAAGGTCGGATAAACTTTAGTCCTTTAGTTAAGTCCTAAGACTACAAGGACACGTAAAAATAAGCTTAAACAGTGAAGTCACATAATAGTAGTCAGCGCAATGAGACGTTCTTAGTCATGTCTGTAAGACCGGGCAAAAAGTTCGGTTTTCAGTCTGCTGTGGAAAACTTGCAACGACGGCGATGACCGGACTGACTCCGGCAAACTGTTCCAGACCGATGCAGCAGTCGCTGGAAAGGTGCAGTCGCCAATGGTAAAACGCACAGTGAGTATCGGTACAGTGAGTACAGTGAAAGCTGGGACGTAACCGGGCACACCGTGCAATGTATTAGCCCATTATCCGTGGTCTGACTGCGTAAACTGGCATTCATCTGATAGCTAACAAAATGGAGGTCGGTGACCCTCTGCCTCAAGAATGACTTTCTATATTTATGTTTATGAACATTAGTTTTTAATAAGTTATAATAAATTTGTCAAATTACAACCTTTTATTATTGTTTTTGTTGACATTTCGGCAACCGCTGCTGCCTTTGTCGGAACGACTGTTCGCCAGGTGTAGCTGCGGCGGACAGTAGTAGTCATAGATGTGTGGAAGTTGGTAGGATCCCTCGTTCCGATGAAGGCAGCAGTGGTTGCCGACACGTCAACAAAAACAATAGCAGAAGGTTGTAACTTGATGAATTTATTATAACTTATTAAGTTACGTTTCAACCTATGAGTCTATTCATAGAACATTAGTTTTGTCATGCTTGGTCTACCACGACTGACTCTGTAATAATCGAAATATGTCTGTGCATAGACGTGGGATGTGGCTGCAGTGCTGAGGTCACTACGTGATCAGCGAATGTATCTGGTACAGACGGTCACTCAGTACAGCTACGTCTACCAAGTCCTTGTCACTTATCTACAGTCATCTCGACTAATCTGAACTACCACTCGTCCATGGAATAAACTACGTCATGTCACTGATTATGCCCAGTCAGGGTGGGTCGAAAATGGCACTGTTTTTGGGTGCTGATAACATAGCGACCGTTAGCAATAGAAAGGTGTGTGATATGTCAAAAGTTTAGGAATTTTGCCTGGAACAGGTATCAAACTCGCATGTGAGTGTGCTACAATATTTTTGCACAATTTGCGCAAATCTTTAGCACCCCCTGAAATTATGCTGAAGTTCACGATAACAACAATTATGTGTAGTCCAGTTTTTCAGCCCACCCGGTGTTTAAACAAAGCTGGTCGTGTGAGCCTGTTTTTTGGTTGTCATTTTTAGTTTATTTGGTTGAATTAAGGTGCTGTTATTTAGATTTTTAATTCCAGCATTTTTCAAATATTAAAATGTCTTTAGGTGCATTACTGTGACCAGTGATAGACTTGAAATCATTTGACTGAATTGCTGCGATAATGTCAGCTCAAGCAACTGGACTCAAAATGGCAGCTGTAGTTCAACCAGAGTTTAGTCTGTAGGTCTTGTTCATATCTTTCGTAATTGGTGCTGCACCCTTTTTGTCATTTTGTTGTGCGTTTACAATCATATCATTGGTGTCTTCACTTTTTATGCCTCTGCCACTGTGGAGGCATTGTGTTTGAGGTGATGCGTCCACGAGCGTTCATTTGTGCGCGTTGAGCAGTTTGTTAGCGTGGTATCTGAGCATGCAGCAAAGAGAATTTTGGTGGTTTCTGATGGCCGGCGACGTTGAGGTAGACGACAAAAGTGATGAGGTTTTAATAGTCAGAAATTTTACTATTTTGGTGTAATCACACACTTGTAACTAGTTAAAGAAGGTGTGACATGGTGGGTTTCTCGAAAAAGTTGGGAGCGGGGATTTACAATTTTCCAGCAGATGTGAATTTTCGATGAGCTGTGAATTTGCAGCAGAAGAGATTTCTGTGCTCAAAATAATTTGCCTCTAAAATCAAATGGGGTTGGTTTTTAACATCAACTTTTGTATTATTTGAAAGAAAGTTTTCTGGCAGGCTAAATTCGGGGGGGGGGGCAACTCACCCGTCGTGACACCATTTGTGTTTAGTCGTTAAAGTATGCCTTCTAATAACAGTAGCCGAAACATTAGTGCAAAGAAACTGCCAGGTTACAGATATTGTTATTGTGCCTTGTATAGTTCCACACTGCATATTCTGCAGTCATGTATAATTCAGTTAGGGCCGGTTTTTGGATCTTTCAGTTAACCAATCAGTTATTAAACCGTCCGTTAATTGTAGCTCGCTTGTTAAGTTTGTGTGCGTTTTTGAACAAAACCTCGACTGGCTGTTAGCTAACTGAATGGTAAACTATAGTTGCTTAGCAACGATGCGCACAGCGCTAATCACTTCTGCCTAGCGCAGGCGGGCGTCATGAATATTAATGAGTGCAAGCACACGTCAGCCTGCCGACCGATTGTGGATGGCCATTTTGTCCATTCATAAATGGATTTTGTAGTAAAATTTGTAGCAGCAAACGTCTCCAAGCGTTTTGAAGACATTGCTATACAGTAAAATAGTTCTGTAATATCATATTCGTCAAAATGCAAAATGGTACAATAGTTGCGTTAAATATGATAACTACGATCAACGGTTAGCTAACTGGCCGATTTTTGCCAGTTAAATTTTTGGCCATCTTAATTGTTGGTTAGTCCAACGGGAAACGCGAAACACTAACTTGACCGATCAGTTAAGATCCAGAAACCGACCCTTAGTCACATTGTTTGGTAGTGTGTCATCTAAACTCATGGAAAACTGAAATTAAGTTCCACTTTGGTTTCTTGCAAAAAAACTTCCTAGTTTCATGTTTAGACTCAGATTTTAAGCCCCTGTTAAAATTGTAAATTGTGTCATATTTGTTAAATTTCAGTGAATTTTTGAGTCTGCATTTGTGAACTACTGTGACCAGTAAAACTGATTTTTATTCTCAAATTGAAATGGAAACACCTTTCCATCTTTGTCGGAGATTTACTTTCTGCATTCTTCTTTTATATTTTTTTCACATAATTATGTACAGCAATTACTGCATAGAATTAGGTATTTTGTGATAGATTTATGCATGTACACCCTACAGGCCTGTTGTGCGTTCATATTTTTCAGTACTTCAGTCTCCCATTTGAGATCCGTTACTTATTGTGTGATTTTTCTATCATTCTGAGTTTTGTGTAATGTTGGGTTTGGCTTTGTGGGGAAACCAACGCGTCTATAAATCGTATTTTAGTTGCAGTACTGCAGCAGTTTGAAAGTTGCTGGACTTCTGTGGTGCACTGTTGCTTTAGATTTGCACGATATCTTCATATTTCTCGGCATATTTTTGCTCTTTTGGAATCGGCATATTTTGGTTAGTCATATGACGGGTTATTTTTTTCACAAAAATATCGGAGCAGAATGTACAGGGTACCACAAAAAAATCGAAGCACATGTGAAGCAGTTGGTGAATGATTTTCGGAACTTTTTGAAAGCGTTCGGCCTCAGTCATTGCGGTGAAGAACAATCTTAATAAAATCTTTTCGACTGATGATATCAAGTTAAGTATTTGATTATATTACATTCGGTGTCGGAAATGTACTGCACTGCCTTATATATAAGTAAGTTCTGTTCACGTTATTGTGGAGTATTTTTATACCACTTTCTGCTTATTGAAATATTTACATAGGTATTATCTGTATATGATGTCATCATAATTATTTAGCATTTAGCATGTTTATGGTGTATTTTACCATGCATTGCATGTTTTTCTTCGGCATTTATCGTGTTTTAGGAATTTGCAGTTTGGTGCACATAAAACTTGTGCACTAATTGTGGGGAGATATATCTCTAGTCATTGTCTACATGGGTGCTAATGACTCACATAGATGGCACTTGGTCCAGAAATTGGGGAGTTAAAAAATAAGCTTTGTTTCCTTCCATTTTTTCTCTTATTCTTAGTGGGTCGAAACCCTATGCACGTTGTATTATTAACTTTTAGAACCTTGGGAAATATAGCAGGGTGCTTTGAACTATGTGTGTGAGTTACCTAAAATTTGGGTGTGGGCTAAATTTAGGGGCTTAGCCCTAATCCCATAATAATAATAATAATAAATTAAGTGCAGTCGGTAAATGACTGGCAGTTTCTCTTCTGTCTGTTGTCTTATCTGGTCTGATGTCAATTATTTGCAGTTTTCTGAATAATTGTTTAATTATTGAACTGAAATTAATACAGGTAGTTATCATACAACTGTGGAAAACTGAATTTGATGATGTATGGGGTAAGGAGAATTGAAGACAATCGAAAATGGTAGTTTGTGCTTGAAGTATTTGGCTCGGCCCTTCTAAGCATTGGTGCTCATGAAGACTATTTCTGCCTTATTGTGCGCTCATCCTAATGGACCACATTATGGATCTTTTCCGTCAGTCTGTCTGTCTGTTCTTGCTGTATGAACTCCTCTTGAAAATAAAAAAAAGTGTAGAAAAATTTAAAAAAAAAGTTTGGTGCAAACATTCACCAAGGTTGGAGTAACGATGCACCATTTTTTTAGCTCCGAGGCCAAAAGGTCAGGGTTGCGTAGTTCCAGGCAGACAACCGCACTGCATGTCGGCACTTGGCTGATATATTTTTCTAGTTTACACTAGTTATTGCCAGTGCTTTTCCGTTTTGTATATGTTAATTGTTATCGGATTGCCGCGTTAGTTTGCTCATCTATTTTTAGATAATCGCTGCATTTTAGATGCATTCAGTGTAAGCCTCTCTCGCTTTGTTGCACAATTTTTTTGCAATTATAGCCTTGAATTATGTGATCTGGTGGAAGTGATTTTAATTGCCGTATTTTTTCCGAGTCCTTAATACCCATTTTTAACAAAAACTTGAGATTGGGGGCCTGTCCCCATTGTCTACACATTGGCTGCTTGACCTGAAAGTTTGGGATTAAAAATTTCCGTTTTTTTCCGTTTAATTTTTTTATTTCTGCCCCTTTCTTTTTTTCATATTTTGTTCTCTTACAGTAAATCCACAAGTTGTACAACAGGAAAAGCAAAATCATGTGGCAAACCTCTATCTTGAATCTTGAAATATGAAGATGTTGTAGGCTGACAGCCAGTTGAACAACTTGTTGTCTCACAGTACCACAATAAATCAGAGTAGTGGAGTTTAGGCTCTGGACTGTTCAGTGGCTAAACTGAGATTGATGTTTGATTTTGCCATGAAATTTGTTCGATATTTTGCCATTTTCTCTCTTTCTATTGGCCGAAGCTTGACCATATTTGTCTTCCGTGACTGTAAAAATTACCCGTTTCTTTTGTTTTGTTACCACGTGTCTACCATTATTCGACTGCATATTGACGATGCTGTCAGAGTTTTTGTCAGTTTTTTGGGTTTTAGTATTTTAATATGGTATGTGGAGTTCGCATCATTAATCCATTCCCCAGGGGCGGCAGTGAGGCATTATTGGTTCTTGAGAATCCAGGGATGATTGTCACACAAAAATTTGGTTCGGTGTGCCAACTTCATGTCGAATCCCGATGAACCCCAATAGTTTTGGTGTGTGCCCCTTTTGTCCGAAAGTGTTTGTCCTCCTTGGCTTGCTGTGCTGTTTAAGCGTCGAGTTGGGGTACATCGGGATTACTTATTAGAAGCACACGATTTCAGCCACTTTGCATCAATATGGCCATGACCAGGTTTACTGGAGGGTTTACTGATGGACAATTTTATCACCAGTGTTCCTTGCGTATTCAACCAGAAGCCTCCACTGAGTCAACTGACACTAAATTTGCTTAAATTAGGCGTATTTTGTGCACATAATTGTCAAATTTTGTTTTTGTCTTTTTTTCTGTTGGTTTTGATTTCGTAGAGGGTCAAAATTTTGTCTTTCCCACAGGAATGAGGTGTCTGATAGTTAACACGGGCCTTGAACTGTTGTTTAGCTTGAGGCATCTGGATGGATTAATGCTGTGTAAAAGCGCAAGTCATAATTATTAGTTGTTGAGCTGTTTATATGTAAAACAGTGAATCAAGTACCCATATTACTTGTTTGTGTTTGGTTAAGTCGCTTTCAGATGGGTAATTTTATTACTAGCGTTCCTTTTGGACTCGGGAATCACCAGTCACTTGATTGGGCCTGCCCAGGCTCCAGCAACAATTATCAAGCTTGTTGAATGTGTCTTATGGGAGGAAAATACTATTTAACTGGGAATTCTGCTGTAAAATGTATCTAAGTCCTAGAAGCGCTGCTGACTAGTAGTGACAAGTAATTTGAGCAAAGCTCGTGAGACGTGCGACAGCCTAGCAGTTCCTGTTCGCATGATGTCTTGGTCGATCTCCATCCATTTCACGCAGTTCACTTTTGAAATCTGCGTCACTAAAAATCTAAAATCCCCTATTTTGGGGGTTCAGGGTCATTTAAGGTCATTGATGTTGACAAATCTTAAAAGCTCGTCTGTACCTAGCTGCAACCGTATTCACACTATAAGAGCCAATAGCGGCAAAATAACGTCTTTTAAGGGGGTACCCCTCTTTGACGCCTTCGTTTGAGAGGAAGCCTCACCCAGGGGTGCAAAATTTTGTCACGAAAAACTACGGACCTTGGGGCCGCCCATGGTGAAGATTTTGTGATCCTAGCTTGCGTCATTTTCATAGGGCTCAAGGGTGTGACGGACAGACGCCCAGGCCATGGCTAAGACGCGTGAAGCATTACATGCTGTCGCACGTAAAAACGTAACGTGGAAACTCGGTTTACAGCAAACTGCCAGCAATATTCCAAAGAATTTCTTTATTATTGAAACTTGCTAACTACATACATATTGTCAGGTAAAAACAGTACTTCCTTAAAATCAACAAATCCTCAACAGTCACATTAATGCCGGAATTAATGGAAACAAATCAACAAACATCACACAGTTTGCATAAGATGTGATTGCACACGGAATGCCTTATTGTCAACATATCAATTAATATCAGTCTTTACAGTGCAGATGCTGTAATGTCCAGCGACAGCTCCTCGTGGTATGGTTAAAACCACCTATGTGTTGCAAAAAAATTACTAAAAACAAATAATATCAATATTCAACAAACACATACCCAATACACATACAATGAACATCAGTAATTAGCATCACATAAGTAATTATAACGATGGATCGCTGTCGTTGTTCATTAATAAAACCATATAATTGAAAGCACATCGTCAAACTATACAGCGACTAAAACACGGCCGTTACGCAGTTATTTTTTGAATAACTGATATTCAAAAACATGTTTCACGGTGTTGGTCCGACTTGATCGGGGACTTGTATCGCAACTGACGTTTGCATCGGATTTCTGTAAATCCACAAAGAAATAGAAGCAATGTTTGACTTATCTGCAAATTTAAACCAGTGAAGAGTGGCCACACCGAGACTGGATAATACAGCTTAGTAAGTTAGTATTACAATAATAATAGGATAATACAGTTTATGGTCGACTTGAAATAAAATCAAAAAACCTGACAACGAATTAATACTGGTTGCAGAACTGCATGACAATGTCGGCTACTGGATGACAGTGCTATAACACAGACTAGCACATAACAGCGCTGTAAACAGTATAGCACAAATTGTGAAAAATATCTCCTAGGAGAGCCACTTCTCCAAATCGTGCTGATCGGTTTCCTGCTGGCGATCACGTAGGCCAGATTGTTACACGATATAAACTAATTGTCAGAGGTGTATGTATAGTGATGATTCGATATCAGGATTTCAATTTCGATACGATATCGATGAAATATTGTGAAAATATCGCGATATCAATGTTGATATTTTTAAAATTATAAGTATGCAAATCTTATACAAGCACAAGAACAAGACGTGAACGTTCAGCAAGGCAGTTTGCTTTACGTAGATACTACAAGAAATCTGACCTAACGCTCATGAGATGCGCGAGAGCCCATGGCAGTTCTTGTTCACAGGTAATCTTGGTCTATCTCCATCCATTTCGTCGCGTCACTCTTTAGCAGCCAAAAATTGCCAAAAATCACTTAAAATCAATATTTTTAGGGTTCAAGGTCATTCAAGGTCATCGATGTTGACATTCCTAAGAAGCTCGTTGCCAGTGCTTGTTATGATAAGCAGCATGTCTGTGCCTATCTGCAACCATTTTCACGCTAGACAAGACAACAGCGGATAAATAACCACTTTTTAGAAGGGTGCCTCTCTTTGACACCCGCATGCGCAGGCCTCTTTGAATCTAGAGGGTCCGGACTTAGATTCTACATTCAATGCTGAGAATTTCATGTGCAGGTTGTCTTTGTCTATCTCGAGCCATTTCAGCGCAATTCACTCTTGAAATGCGTGTCGCAACCCAAAATCTTGAAAAATTCACTAAACCCCCTTATTTTCGGGGCTTAAGGTCATTCAAGGTCATCGATGTTGGCATTTTTAAGAAGTTCGTTGCCAGTGCTTGTTATGATAAGCAGCATGTCTGTGCCTATCTGCAACCATTTTCACGTTAGACGAGCCAATAGCGGTAGAATAACGTCTTTTTAGCAGGGGTGCCCCTATTTTGCCCCCTCGTTCGTGGGGACCCCTTTTACCCAGTGGCATGAAATTTTGTCACGAAATACTAGAGACACTAGGCTATCATGGTGAAAACCCAAGGTCTCTATCTCAACTCAACTGGTCTTGAAACGGTATCGGGTCGTGACAGACAGACGGGCAGAATTACCATAGCTAATACGCACTATAGCTAGCTAGTTAGCTCTCGCGCGTAAAATGTGTCAGTGAACTTCAAAATTAACTATAGACTGTCGCAAGTGTCGTTAAATCACAACACTATAGTTAGTTTGCTTCGGTCAGTTTGTAATCTTCTCCTTTTATTCTCGTTATTTTGGTAATGCAGTAATAAAAATATAAACTTCTGGTGAAAAAATATCGCAATACATCAAAAATATCGTGATATATAAAAGATATCGCGATATATCGAAAAATTCTGTATTTTTTGATGATATGATACGATATATCGATATCGAAAATGATATATCGATATTTTCTATATATCGAATCATCACTAGTATGTAAATGGGGTCCTGAATGCACATATAACAGGTATATTTATGCCAGGACTTGCCACTGCCTGCTGCCTTCGTCTTATTATTCATTTTCAAGTTTCCTTAAATTGTTTGCAGAAGCTAAATACACCCATGCTCATTATGAGGGTAACTACGCCAGTGGCACAGCTGCAGGGGGCAATCGCCCCATAAATTTTAGCCTCTCAGAAATTTTTCAACTGTTGGAAAATTTTTCCGAAATACAAAATTTGGGTCTGCAACTGGAAATATTCAACTTTGGGGAATTTAGCAGATAATAATTGAAACTTCCAGCACCCATAGTCTCCTGTGTCAGAAACGTGCTGCTGTCTGTTGGAAAAACAAACCTCCTGCCCCTTCCTCAACTTCTTCAACCAACGACGCCGCTGACCACGCCCATCTAAGAAAGCCCTAAACACCGTTGCTACAGTCACAGTGAGTGTGCGACAGGACTGAAGGACTAAGTGTATATTGTGTTGTAGACATCATGAGTTGCTGCTGCGGAGTTCATCGCCATGACGACTTGGTCGAGTCGGTAGACCAGCTGATGCTCAGTCGCAAACTCGTCTTCCTCCAGAGCTCGCATCAACTGCTCACACAGACAGACAGACAACTATACTCATCCGATCCACTGACGTAGCAATAGGGGGCACTGGAGACCTGCAAGTCGATGAGGTACAGAAACTTGACCCAACTCGAGGCTAAAATGACCCCAAGTCGACGGTAGTCGACTTGAGCACATCCGACTCGACTTGACTTGACAGAGGCACGTCGACTCGACTTGAGTCGACTTCAAACGACTTGAGACGTTCAGAAGTTGTTATGAACTTGTGTTAACGCTGTACGTATACTGTAGGGTTGTTTTCCTTCGGTGGACGTCTTTTGTTATTGTCATTTCTTGAAAAAAGTTCGTACAGACAATTAGGCCTAAAAACTGTGTGTTATGTGACTGTTTTTTGACGCGATACAGCTATACTATACGACGTTTTTGGCAGCGTTGTCGTCCGTCCGTCGGTCCGTCTGTAACGAACGTAGGCCTAATGTGGCTACGGTAACTGCATGTTAGGCCTTATGAAAAAAAAAACTTTTACACTAATAATTAGCTCTGTGTCTTAGACCTAGGTATCCAAAATTTCAGCAATCTAGTGCAAGGGAGACAACAACATGGGAATTACTTCATTCACACTTGAATGAATGAATGACTCTGATTCACACGTAGGCCTCAACGTCAACTACATGAATTAGGGTTGTGCGAAACGTTGAAACTCGATACCGATAATCCGTTTACCCTAATAGGTATAGGCTACTGTTATTTTTTATATACGGTTACTGAAATATGTTACAAATTGCCTTATTTGCCCAAAATCATCGATAGCTGCGTTTGAGAGAACTGCTAGGACTTGCAGGTCTAGGCACTGGGGGCACGTGCGCCCCCCCTTTGAGCCTACTCAGTTACTCGAAATAGTGACAGAAATGCATCAAAACGCTTCATTTTCACATAAACATCGGAAAATTTCTACTGCCAGACCCTTTCCCCGGTGAGGAGGGGATGGGGATCCCTCCCCACGTCCCACTACTCAAGTGCCTCCCCTACAGCCAGATCCTGTCTACGCCTCTGACCTGTTCGTGCTCATTGATTCCAATTTTGTTTATCCACCAGTTTCTATATGTTGTGACTCGCGCCCAACTTTTCATCGTCAGTATCTTCGCCAAATAATTGCAAAACAAAATAGATGAAAATATTCAGTACACAATATTAGATTTGCAACTACACTCGAGTTCCTATACTTATTAATGATTATCTTCAATTCATCGATGACGGTAAACAATATACATAGAAAGCCAGTTAAGTTCAAGTCTGTGCAATAACGCAGGCAAACACAAAAAAATAACAAAGGTAACAACGTACAGAAAAAATGACTACATAATTTATTTTCAATTAATTTATTTCCGCTTAAA
>Ga0209454_1002203_pt1 | contig 13043 bp, 4 predicted proteins | sample WorMetHERISLAND1_2_FD_187400 | JGI IMG/M metagenome (GOLD analysis project Ga0209454, IMG submission 187400) | Marine gutless worms symbiont microbial communities from Max Planck institute for Marine Microbiology, Germany - Olavius geniculatus... | ecosystem: Host-associated > Annelida >...
CTTCGTACAGTGGAGAGCAAACATAATGATACTGTGATGCACATAATCAATGTCAACAGTGTTTCGCTGGTGGTGCTATATTAGGTTTACCAACAAAACGGTTAAACAAATTTATATAATTTAGAATTAATATATGTCATGTTTTTTATAATACCGTTATTCTGTTTTATTAGCACGACTTATAAGTTTTATCAGCGTGCTTATGGGTTTACTTAATATAAACACACAAAAGCAAACAAAAATATCAAATGCGAAAACGTTACTCACAGCTGCTCTCGTAGTTGGCGTATTTGAGAAAAAGAGTCACGTGACGCCGCATCACGTGATGACGTCATTTTCGGTGACGTTACGTCAGCATCATACAGGCACACGATGTCATTGTCGCTGCCGGAAGCAGGCAGACAACCCGGCTGATCGCGACCACTAAAGAACGTCTCTAGCGTCAGTAGCATGTCTGGCAGGCTCTGTAAAGATGTTTGCACACGTGAAACAGAGCAGAAACAACACAATTATTATAGCAGGTGTGGGGCAGGGGCGTCTAAAACTAGGGGTGAATAACGCGGGCTGCGTCTTAAGTTGAAGGAAGCGAAAATATGGAGTCTGAAATTTTTTGTCCCTCGCGAACTTCTTCTCCCACTTTCAAACCGCGGTGCCCTGCATCAATGTCTGATATTTAGAAATATATAGAAAAATAAACAGAAAAATGACAGAAAATAAAGACAATATCATATAAAAAGCAAGGAAACTCCGATCTAATCCTATGATCCAAGAAACATAAGCATAGATTCAGTGAGCTGACTGACCGCTATAGCATCTCGTCTCTGCTGCAGCAGCTGGGTGACGTGATCATACAGTCTGCAGTGTGATGAGTCGCTCTGTGCAGGTTGTGAGTCTGATGACGGTATGCTGCTCGTTAACTCGGCCGCCTTCACACACAGTCAGCAATCATCGAATTCACATCAATCCCGATCACGATTCGGAGTTCGGACTTCGGACCCAGGATTCATCTCAGATGGATACAGCGTGCGCTATACAAACGTAGGCTACTTACTGCTTATATTCAAAAGTTTGTGTTCGTCGAGTGCTGCTCAATGTTCTACGCAATCGCGTTCCGTTGTTGCATTTTATTAGGCGGTCGCATTATACAACTTTTGCCCGTCCGTCCGTCTGTCCGTCTGTCCCGTACGCGCTCTTTACTCAAACAAGAAAAAGCGCAAAAGAGTTAAAATCTGTGTGGACGGTATCCGGAAAAAGTAACTTATGTGCCAATCTTCAGCCCAAAAAGTCGAAGGTCAATGTCAGGGTTATGGTTAGGTTACGTTTGAACAGTGTAATGGGCGAGTACGCTTAGCTAGGTGGACTGGACGGCAATGTATTATGTCGTCACTGGGCACATTCCGTCTTGACTCACAATCAGTCAAACGCCTTGCACTGCGCTCAAAAGAATGCACCGCATAAACCGGATTAGACTAGAATAAACGAAACAGAGCGTAATTAACCTGTTTAATGCAGTTGACGATTGCTTCCTGCACGTCGACTGGGAGACGTTGGATGTTGTCGATGTACGCCTCTCTACGATCGCAATGGACGGAGCAACCGAGCATTAACAGCAGCGCCGTCTGTACTTCAGTGGACGCTGCAACATCCACACACTGCCGTTAGCTGTACCAATACTGCCAATACTTCCGACTCTTATAAGAGTAGCTACTACACGATTATCGCAGTGCAATTAATTATGCCAAAGCACGTAGCAGTGTTAGGCTTTTCTGAGTATAAACCTGACAGTAAGCTTAAAGAGTGAGTATAGACACTTTTGTTAAAACGTCAAAAATTAACCCGAGGATAAATATCGAAACAGTTTCATCTTAGAAAAAAACTACTTCCGAAGTTTATCCTTAGTTTCTAAAAGTCTCAAGACTGGTCACTGTAGACTGGTGTCTTGCTCCCGAAATAATGTACAAAGGTTTTCTTCGCAAGTTGCCATTGCAAAAAGCACACATGATACATACAGGAACTGATTAACTGAACATTTACGTTGCTTGCTAGTGACTTTAGCATGTACGCATGGTCATACTTGTGGTTGCAAAAGTTTTAATTTTTTTTAAAGTAGCCTAACTGCAGCCATACACCAAAGCCGGCGTCGGCTCACAGACCTGACTACGGCAACGGTATGGTATGCACTTTCCGAGGGTTTTCTATAGTTCACAATGTCATGTTTTATGTTAAGGTAAACGATGGAATACAAGGTTGTCAATGATCTGTGTCGCGACTCTGAAAAGACGACACCACGCCCACACAGTAAACTACATCAACTATAATTTCATCTTGCATTCTTATTTCGTGACCTACTTCGTTCTACCATCTTTCACCACAGCGTCTGTAGTGTTATAACCGTCAATAATTTCACTCCAGTTAGGCCGGCCTCATATGCTGCAATAATAGAAAATACAACAGCCTAAGACTTTATATTGCAACAGTCTAGTTTTGTTTTATAGCAGACGTCTTCACATGCTGCAATAGAATAAAACAAAACAATATAAAACAACTTGCGTCGGCCGTCGTTGTCGACGTCGACTCCGCGAGTACTATTTGTCGCAGAGCGAAAATTGGCGCTGCAAACTTGCAGACAATACCCCGTTCACACGATCGAGCAAACATCCAACAAGTGCATTCAAAATACACGTGCACGACGTGTGCTCGAATTGCTCGATGTTTGCTTGATGATTGCTCGATCGTGTAAATGGGGTATAATTTTTATTTTATTTCAGGGGTGGACGTCTGCAATAAAACAACCGCACAATGTTGTGCAACTTTGCAGAGAAGTTTTATTTTATTTTATTTTGTTGCATCATGGACGGCCGGCCTTAAGCGTGACAGTTGAAACGTCCCACATCTGTTTATAACACGTGCGTGTCACAGTCAGGAAATAAGTACGTTTCAACCTAGTCTAGAGTTTATTATGACTCGTTATGCAGTTTAAACTTCTATAATACTTTTATTCCGCTGTAGACCGTGACGAATAAAACGTATTCATATTTAATATCTATACTTGCCGCGATCTGGATCGAGAAAAATCTTGACAATATTCGGCAGCGGTGATATGACGTACTGCTTCAGAACGTCCTATAACAAATAAGTAACACGGTGAATGAATACTTCGCTTTTGAAACTGGAAATATGCACATCGGTTACTCCAGACGTGGAAACGCGTTCGCACCAATTTGACCTTTCTATGCCTTCTTGTTTTCGAGTTAGAAGCTTAGTACAAAACAAAATATTGACGAACGGACAGACAAACGGGCAAGACGCGTACTGCGACCTATAAAACGGCCATATAACATATCAGCAAAAAATCAAAACAACCGTTAACCCAACCCTAACCCTGACCAGATGGTGATCGACACGGCAAACGTCGTCGGTTGAATGTTTTGCCGATCATGCCAAATGGTGTATAAGCTTACAACAGCGTGTATGGGCACGCTTCTCATTTTGCATCGCATGCAGTTGCTTGCCTTGCCTCGCCACGGCATTCGTCGACATTGAACTTACGGTCACGGCCGTTGCCGTCGCTCAGACTGTTTGCCGATACTTCGATGCATAAATCTAGTGCAAATCACGTTAGCATTCGGGAACATAGCCTACGGCCTATACTTTACTTGGGAGTTATCGAAAACTGTCAAACTTTAGAGGTAGCACCAAAATACACCCTAGAAACGAGTCGTTGACATTAGTGTTTAACGACACGATCGACAGTCTTGGCTTTGGTCATTTCATATGCATCAAATATTTCTCTCGAGATCGTCCAGGACTGTAACATAATTTCCGTTCTAACAATTTAAGACGCTTCAGCGGCCCTATGTGTTCACCTGTGTCGGGTGGCAAATGTATGATCCCAGATGGCAGGTGACGCTCCATGGCTTTGAAATGATTACCAGTAAAAGCTGTAGAAGCTGTAGACAAACTATATTTTAAAAGTAGCATTTACACGATTTAGATAAACGTAATTGAAAGTGAAGCCCGGGATACCAATTTCTCAATCTGTTCCACGATATAGCGTACCGGTCAATAATGGTGCCCAGGTGTAAAACTGTTCATATTGAGGGACGTTATGTTTCGCTGTATGCTGGTGAGCTGGTGCTGTACGCGGGACATTAACAAATCGTCAGTAACGCCATTACGTATTGACGTCACGCGCGCTGCCTCTGCTGCTGTTGCTGCTGCTGCTGCTGATGATGATGATAGCGTCAGTGATGCGTGGCGAGAAAGCCGGCATTCGGCGAATGGCAAATTTCACGTCAGCTCAATAGCATTCTGACGTACAGCCTATTGGCTGTAATTTTCACTTCTTTATTTCACTCTTTTACATTCATACATGTATACCTGATGTTTCAACATAGCTTAAGCACTGGTAGGCTATACTTCCGCTTTCCTGAAATGATTATATAAGTTTAATCATTTTTCACACAATTGTTCTTTTCGAGTCATTACATGAAGTATAAATAAATACAAATAGTAGCCAGGAAATTCATTCTAGCATCGTCTATACCTTTCGCATAGAACCGAATGTGAGGGGAACCACTGGTGAAACATTTGGCCGGCAATAAGTGGACGATAAACCGAATAAGTAGGCCTGGCTTACTGATAATCACAGTCGCAACAGACTTCCTGGTGGTGAGAGAAAGTTCCACCGACGTATATTGACTGAAAGAATTTCGAAAATTCGTTGCGAAATTATCTAGCGGTTATCTTAAATTCCGCGTCTGTGTATAACGCGCACGTTTCACGCAGAACACGCTGAAGCCATAGCGGGAATGGCATTGGCTTATCGTGCAGCCGTTCTAATAGACCGCATTACGTGTCTCGCCTGTCCGTCCGTTCGTTCGTCTGTCCCGTACGGACTCCTAACACAAACACACAAAAAACGAAGCAAACACAAATCGGAGTAAACGTTCCTAAAATCAGCAGTGACCAATGTGGAAGTGAAAATGCCTGCAGCTTAAACGACCAAAGTCAAACGGACGGCCGCAGAGTACGTCGGCACTGGGCCGACATAGTTTTCTAGTTATGCATTTAGCCTGCTCCTGACTCCTGAGATCAAGTCAGCGTTTGCAAAACTCGGCAAAGTGCAGACGCCGGCGCAGCATACTTTCCGCGCATCAACGAGCACGACTTCTGAGTAAATGCCACACCTGACTGATGGATGAATGAATTAGATGGACGGTAGGCCTATTCGTCGGACATAAAACATTTGCCGTGCCGAGGTGAGAACGAACAATATCACTAAAGGCGCTACAACTGCTTATAACTTTGACTCGGAGCTGATCTCTTAGGCGTGAAAGGTCTTTGCGCGTCCATAAAATGACCGCCTGAACTTTAGTTGCCACGGCGACCCGTTTTTACCGCGCGATATCGCAAAGCACGCTGTTGCCATCGTAAGCTGTCTGTCCCTCCGTCAGTCTGTCTGTTTGTAATTATGCTGTATCCTGGCCGTAGGTTGAGTTAATTAGAGCGTATACTTTATACGACTAATTAGCTCAGATTATTCGCTTTTCGAAGCCTCAACATTGGTGACTCAGTCGTAGGGTAACATTCCTAACTTTCGGGTAAAATATATCACCGTCGCGTAATTTAGTTACTTATTAATCACCAGCGTAAAGTGTCGTCACTCGGAAGCAAAACTGAAAACATGAATAAACTTGTCATATGACAGAATTTGCAACTTACAACAGACGAGGACGCTCTCGTTAAATCCGTTTGATGAGTTTCGTAATAGGTAGTAGGTAGGCCTATAGATCCTATCCCGGTTTCGGTAAGCTGTTTATCTTATCCGTTCATCGATGACGGTGGGCACGTTATTCAACCACATTCGACAGGTAACAGCACTATTTATTGTCGCACAGACTCGGCGAAGGTTTATGCTCTCCGAGCGCTTCTAGTTGGTTATACATAATGCAGTTTTGTGGGAAATGGTAACAACGAAAAGACGATAATGATGAACGAAATATGGCGATCAACTCACGAGGTAGAATTGTTGGATGTTGTCGAGCAGAATGGTCCAGTTTTTCAGTGTCTCGACGACGTCAGAGCAGTCTTCGGTGTTCGCTTCGGTAGACGAGGCTTGTGGGTATCTGTGCACAAAGCAAACGTACACGGCGTACACAAAATGTAAGAAGTTGCTATAATTACATATTTTACCAAAAAACAACAGATACTTATGTTTTAAAAATGCGTTGAAGCGCCACTGCTACAAAATAGTACTGAGAATGTCAGCAACAGAACAAAAGCCAAATGAATTCAGTCAATAAACATTAAACAAAAAAACTAAAGGGCAAAAAAGAGCTTCAGTGTTTGATGTGCAGCGAAATTGCATTAAAATACGAGCTATGACTTGGCTCACATCTGTAGCATAGCGTCGCAGAGAAAAGCACCATCGCAGAGGTCAGCGTAGGTCACTTGGTCCACGCTCAGCGTCTGAATCTGCAGAGAGAACAAACCAAATCAAACTCTGTCGGATTGTTCGTAACAAGATAAGTCAGTGCCACTACCAAATTTCATAATTTTATAACTGAGTATAGCACTTTGACCAATTTTCAAAATATTTTCAGTGGCAGTCAGACCAGTACATCTACAATACGGGTACAACGATTGTTAAAGGCTACCACCAAGTTTGAATGCGTTGGTACACTGACCCCGAGGAAAAGGAAAGATTTGGGAGTCGAGATACAACTCCAACAACCATCAAAACACCAGGTGGCAGCATCTATCACCGATTCCGCGTTTGTCAAATTACTTTTGTCTTTGTTATGATTGTGACTATTATTATTATTAATTGGAGGACGAAAACCACACGAAGACTCCAGATAGATGACGCCCAGTGATGTACAGACTACACTGTCTGTATGTAGGCCTAGGCATTAGACAGCTGGTAAATGCAGTGATGATATAGCGCGGACAGTACTGTTCTCTGTGCAGTGTGCAGTGCTGCCAATATTAGTGCCGCTGACGGCCGAAGATGCAACCACGCCGCCAGCTTCTTCAACCTTCTTGCGCCGTGTTGCTAGCTGCGCTATCTTAACGGTCCGCTGCAGAAAATGCTCTACAGAGACACCTGCAGGCTGCTCAATGCGAAGAAATGATCCACACAGTTGGACAGGTGTAATAATTTAAAGCCACAGATAGGCTACCTGCGACGGTTTGCAAGTAAAACTTGAAAGCCTGCATGCGAACATATCACAGACAATACAGACAACAGGTCAAAGACCTCAATGTAAGACCACGGACTAATTTGATTCAGGGCATAAAGCAGTAATTAAAGCGAGACCCTGTTTCAGTTCAAGTGAAATAATCAAGTCACCAAGAAAACGGTAGGAATAGAGATACAGACATGACGTTTATGCTTCCGTTGTGCGTACGGCAGCAGGCCCTTATGATTGGGTTAACGTTAAACATACACTGTCTGACTTACTGATTCAGTACATGAGTAAGAAATTTAGTTTTGAAAAATGTCGTCACTCGTCAGCGAGGGCTTAAAACGTCACCTAAACGGATCAAACCTCCTCAGCATAGGTCTATAGATGCAGCAGCCTCAGCACTGCATAGATTTAGTGTACCAATGCGAATGTGGTCAAATTGCTATAGACAATCAAAGCGCTCGAACGTTAATAACTTACCCAGACGACAAGTGGAGAAGACATAAACTCGGCTTCAGAGATTGCAGGGGGTGAAGACATGATGAAACTGGTGACGTCAAGATGCTGAGAGTCTTCCACTTCCAACACGGCTAAGTCCCGCTTCAACTCGGCTCAGCCCATCGCGGCAGGCTCCTCAAACAATTAACTAACCTTCGACGATGTTGCTGTAAGTCAGACAGGACTCCCGGCAGTAAATAAGATAAGAAGACAGCAAGCGGCGAGGACTGACAATAATTCTATCCGAAGCATCAATTTTATGTCGAATGTCCGAGAGACGAATGTAGAAGGCAATTTGTCACACCAACGCTGTTTTTGTTCTTAGCATAATTTTGACTAAAGAGGCACGTGCGACACGCTTGCTGGACTAAGCCGATCGCTAGCGCCACTGCTGCTTCGATCTCTGCACATGTAGCCTACTATAAGCTCGAGAGTTAGGTTTCAGTAGCGTATCGTGACCTATCGAATCGGAGCTAGTAGATTCCGAGCATAGTTCATAATATGCCACGAGACATAAAAGTCGCTTTTTGACCTCCTCTCGCCGGTCGCTTGCTATAGTATTGGTCGATTTGGCCCGCAGCTTGCCAGCTGCTGCAGAACGATTGCAGCCGAACAACTATCAGCAACGTCCTGCAATTTATACACACGTGCCAGCGGCAAGGCAAATCACAGCAGAGTTCGAACGAAAACTGCAGCAACTAAGTGCGATTTGGAAGTCAACCGTGCGCGTGAGTGTCAGCCTACATTTCCAAAATATCAACTCAAATCTTTTATTACCCTTGTTCCTTTGCTGTCAAGAAATAAAATCAGCATAAAACACGTAAAAATTTCTTTAAAGCGATAGGTATAAAATAAAGTAAAAAATGTATTTCAGTTCATCTGATTTCATTTCTGTCGTTTTGAACACGCCTTAAAACTGCAGATCTCTTTTTTTACGCGATTCACAGGTAAAAGAATTTAAGGAAATTCTTTTGTAATCGGAAACACGGTCAGAAATTATATTCAAATGTCGTTCACACGGAGCTTCGTTCTAACAAATCTGAAAAAAATATTGTATAGACAAGAAGCCCAGCTGTCGCTAAAATAGCCGACCGTACTGGTTTTCAGTGACTTTCAGTCATCAAAGGTCAACGATTTTTATTTTATCTGACAGGGCGTATGTAACTTCCTATTAGTGATTGGCCGTATTTTTCGTTTTCCGAGACACTGCCAGTTTTTCGTTGAATTTCCTACCCCCTCTTCATTTTACCCCAATTTGAAAATGTCCCCTTTGCACTAGATGGCTGAAATTTTGCAAGCCCAAGTTTAACACACATGGCTAACTATTTGTGTAAAAGTTTTTCCTTACGATTTAAAGCTAATTAGCCACAATACATCTGTGACAGACGAAGGGACAGACAGACTGACAGACAGACGACGACAACCATGCCAATAGCTTGACCGTTACTTAAATACGGTCGGCTAAAAACATAAAACTACTGTAGTAAACTGTTGCTAATAACTCGTCTCGTATTACATTAGGCTCGCCCTGGCCTACATACCGTGTCTGTTCAATTCACAAAATCACAACATGTCTTGTTTTACCTTCTACGAGCTAACTTAAATTGCAAACTCGTTACAGTCGTTGCAGGACTGGCAAGTGGTAACTTGCGGCTTGCGTGATGCAAACTATTTAATAACCATTCAGTGCATGACTTTGCACTCTAGAAGTGCTTCCTCGTAGTTTCAATGTTTGCATGACAGCAGCGTAGGCTACGTATCTATGAACTTTTGAATCCCTATATGCAGGCTGCGACTACAAGTAATTTGAGCAAAGCTCATGAGACGCCCGACAGCCTTCGCAGTTCCTGTTCGCAGGTTGACCAGGTCTATTTCCAGACATGTCGGCACAATTCAATCTTGAAATGTGCGACAAAGTTAAAAATTGCAAAAAACACTGAAACCTCCTATTTTGGGAGTTCTATGTCATTCGAGGTCATCGATGTTGATACCATTAAAAAGCTCGTCACTAGTGCTTGTTATGGTAAGCAGTATGTCTGTGTCTTTTCAACCGTTTTCACGCTCAGCGAGCCAATAGAGGTAAAATAGCCACTTTTAAGGGGGTAGCCCTTTTTGACTCCCGCTTGCGCAGGCCTCCTTGAACCTAGGGAGTTGCGACTTGGACTGCTGAAATCTGCGTTTAATGCTGAAAATTTTATGTGCAGGTTGTCTTGGTCTATTTCTAGCCATTTCGGAGCAATTCACTCTTAAAATGTGCGTCCAGGCCGAAATTGCTAAAAATTCACCAAAACCCCTCTTTTTGGGGTTAAAGGTCATGCAAGGTGATTGACGTTGATAAATCTAAAAAGCCCGTCACCAGTGCTTGTTATGATATGCAGCATGTTTGTATGCAACCGTTTTCACACTAAGCGAGCCAATAGCGGCAAAATATCTTTTTAGGGGAGTACCCCTATTTGACGCCCTAGTTTGAGGGGAACCCCTCACCCAGGGACCCAAAATTTTGTCACAAAAAACTAGAGTCCTTGGGGCAGCTCACAGTAAAGATTTCGTGATCCTAGCTTGCACCGTTTTGATACAGATTAAGAGTGTAACGGACGGACAAACAGACGGACAGACACCTCGACGATGGCTAAGACGCGCGAAGCATTAGAGCTGTCGCGCGTAAAAACGGCCAAACGCCTAAAAGGCTATGTGATTACACGGTAACACGCAAATATTGTTGGCGACATTTTGTAGTCTTTTTATGTTCGCGTATCACGTAACTGTCTATAATAGGCCTATACTTTTGCGAAGTTATTTTATATGCAACAATCGGTGTTATAAAACTTCACGTTCGAGGCAACACACTTATTAGTATGTTAGGCCCAAGCTATTGTTAGTCGCTTTGTGTGTTTTATGTCGCAATGATTGTGCTGTTTGTTCATGTCTGTCTGTCACCGTCTGTCTTTGTTTTACATAGGTTTTTAACCTGAAATAAACGCACTGATTGATTGAATAATACTAAAGGCCTTCTGAAACATTCCACTGACAATAGGCCTACATCACGGGGCTGAAGATTGAATGGAAAACGGGTCACAATATTTTTATCTGTAACGAACTACTTGCTTTTCTGCCACTAAACGACTGTGCAAAATCTCACTGAAAAGTGCTGACAATGCAGAGCGTATAAAAATAATTAAAAATCCTTACTGCACACCTTTCGATTTCCCTCCCTTCACTTTCCTCTTCCCTTTCCTATCTCCCACTTTCTTTTCCTTCCCTGTTTTTCCCCTTATCTTTCCCCTTCCCTTTATAAATCTCGATTTTCTAGATTCAAGAAAACCTGCGCACAAGGGCATCAAAGAGCTGTACCCCCGTAAAAGTCGTTATTTTACCGTTGTTGGCCAGTCTTTCGTGATAACAGCTGGAGATAGACTGACAGTTTGCGAACAGGAACTGCTATAGGCTTTCGCGCGTCTCGTGAGCCTTAGCTCAAATTTCTTGTTCATATAGGCTACCTATAGGCACAGTATATAGTGCTATAGGCCTAGCTATAAAATTTTTTGCGTATATTTCACCTATTTGCCGAGAAGTCCCCCTTGGGCAGATTTACATGAAAATTAGCATGAGGGATCATCTAGCCGACGTAATCAACCGTGCCAAATTTTATCTCATTCGGGTCAGGGGTTTCGATTCTGTGAGGGTCGAATTTTTGACTTCCCCATAGGAAAGAGAAGTCGCCGTTAACACAGGGCTTGAACTACTGTTCAGCCTGTGATTAAATTAGCCTACTATTTGTATACTAATATTTCTTGCCGTATAGGCTATTATGTAAGTGAAAGAATTCTTATCATCGGCAAATGTTTGGCGAAGTTATGCCAAACTGCGCTAACTAAACATCAGCCGTAGCGCACACAGCTGTGCGAGACTGGTTTTGTCCTCTGGCGACCGTCGAGGAAACACCATAGGTCTAACCACAGATAGTTATGTGGTTCTAACGCGAACTCTCGAATAGGCCTAGCCTTGTTATACACGGCTCAGATTTCAGATACAGATAACACCATTGCGAAGATGGAAAAATCCCTCCAAGTAGGGCCTGTGCGAGTTCGTTACAATTTTGCCATTCACTGGCGGAGTGATACTTGTGGCCATCGTGATCGCGGCATTTGATATCCATATTCTATGCCTAACCAGAGGCTGATCATAGTGCAACAGCAAACTAGCATTATTGGCCGACCGTTATAGGTCGAGCCGTGGGTACGATGTGTCGTCTGTCTGTCTGCCGTCTATAACGCATGCATTTTGTCTAAACGGTACGTCTTACCGGAAAACTTATTACACGATTAATTAGCGCGGCGTACAGCTCTTCCCACGCAAAATCTCGGCGATGCAGATTGCAGTGCGAGGGAAACTTTTTCAAATTTGGGATTGAACAAAGGCGAAGTAGGGAAAATGCGCGCTTTTCAACCGCCAAGTCGCCGAATCTTAGAAACGGTGTGAGGGGCTAGGCCCCTAATGTTGCTGATGGGAAGTCGCATAAGCTCTTTCAGGTGACACGAAAACCATCGGTCTTGGATGACCTCGAAGGGACATTACGTACTTTGCTATGCCAATCGTGCGGTATCGTAACTAAACGGTACATCGTAGGGAGTCGGCGATGGTACTATATCCTATCTCCATCTCACTCCCGTCCGTTCTTTCCCCTCCCTCCCGTCATACGTAGGCCTAGGCCCCTCAAATCCAGCTAGGGGACTGGGGGAGCGCTGTCAGCTACCCCAGCGGGCAGAGCCCCAGCCGAAATCGAATTTGGTGCATTTTAACAATTTTAAAGATTTTCCTCAGTATTTGACTCAGAATTTGACAATATTGCGCAGTGTGCACTGATGATGCAATTTTTTTCATTGATAAAAATGCTATTGCACATAAAATAAATCCTATTACAGGCTCGCCATTTCCCACTACACATTTTGTGTTGGATAACCACACTGTTTTAGGCCCTGTGACAATGTCCAGTTTTAGCCGCCCGTTCCTGTAGCCCAATGTAGCGCGCCCGTGCTTACGGTTTGCCCCATCACCGCTGCATCGACACCGTTATTGTCATAATTATTACGACTACTATAATTAATTACAGCGCGCCTTCCTCCCGTTTCCTCTGGCCGTTGGATTGTTTGACTTTGATGCATGGTTCTGAACTGACCACTGGGTCGTGGACGTGGGCCGTAAATGACCGGTCCGTCAGCTAGCCCGAGGGGTAAAAATGTGAAACGCACACGCGTGACGCGTTCGCTGTCCGTAGGCCCTATGACCAGGTGTAGACCGTTAAGGCCTTCAGGTAATATACCAGATAGCAGTGGCGTATTTAGGATTTGGCAAAGG
>Ga0209454_1002209_pt1 | contig 13035 bp, 8 predicted proteins | sample WorMetHERISLAND1_2_FD_187400 | JGI IMG/M metagenome (GOLD analysis project Ga0209454, IMG submission 187400) | Marine gutless worms symbiont microbial communities from Max Planck institute for Marine Microbiology, Germany - Olavius geniculatus... | ecosystem: Host-associated > Annelida >...
CATTTATGGTGAATAAAGATGTATATATATATATAAGTTTTAGTTTAGTTTTAGTATTGCTTTTACACGCAAGCAGCTCCTAAGGCACACAAATGTGCCCGATGGCTCTACAGTAGTCTGCGATAAAACTTGTCCAGGTATCGTCGAAGCATTGTGGTTTCTGCTTCCGCTACCGCTGACGTCGTAACTGTCGTTGCTGCCGTATCTTTATCTCTTCATCAACGTTATGTTACTCAAGGAAAGAGCCGGTCAGGTAGCCATATGTGCATTTACTGAGAATTACGCACACGTAATGCTCAACCGCACATTACTATAGCTGTTTTTAGCAGCGACAGACGAACGACACTCGCGTTCTAAGTACTCCCCCGTCTGATGCTGCACGTAGTCGGGTGAATGCTAAACGATATGGGTGGTCACTCTCCTCTCCTCTCCCAGTAGTTGCATTGTCAGTATATCTTTCTAAATCACGCAAATTCGAATACTCTCGGGAGGACGGGATTTCAAGTGTATTTTTATTGTTTACTAATGCTTCGATAGGGTAGCTATAAAATGCTCTAAAATACACTAAACCATGAATACAATTTATTCTGTAAATAAAGAGACCGCGTTTCCATATCCTCAAACTCAACTCATTCAGCCTTTGCAAATTTTTCTTCTTTTTTCTTTAAAAGCTCCGTAGAATGTGGTATAATGGTTGCAGCACTATAATAATCCGCATATTCCGTCAGATGTTTCGCAGACATGAATTCAGTAGCCTACAGATTGTGGCGTTCTTCAATTTTCGTTTTATATTGCCGAATATAATACCGTACTGGCACACGCGGGCTGCAAACTGCACGACCGCTGTCGCAGTGTCAAGTTGTCTAATAGCAATCTCATGAACCGTGAGCTCGTTCGGTCAGTCGTTGGGTATGTGTGCTCGCCGCAGAAATCCGATTTTATTGCTTCCGTTATGGATCTGTAGGGCAGACATCTACTACTACTGCGATAGTCAACATGTCGTGACGCCGCAGTCTTGTTACATGTTTCATACGACTATATACGAGCGCTTTTGTAACGGACGGACCGTATAAATACCAGGAACAGAAATTGCATAGCCGACTGTACTAACATTTATCATCATCCTCTCTCTTCCTCTCCTCGCTTACGTCTCTCCTAACTGAACGAATATTGCAGCAGTTTTCAATAATGTTCAACATTTAGGTAGGCAGTGACTAAGTAAATGATTAGAGTTTTACGTTTAGCTCGACAGATTATAGGTCATTTCGGGAATGGTCGCCCATGATTGCACTGACAGTGACAACAAAACAACAAAAAGTGAGCAAAGCATCAAATAAAGTAAAAGAGAAAAAATACAGGTACAATCTAACTATACCAATTAAAAATGAAACCTGATTTAGGCGCCTTTACGCCATCCGGCTACGAAATATATCAGGCCTGTTTCAACAGATATCGAAAAACCTGCGTTCCGTAACGCTTAACATAATTCCCTAAAGCAGTGATGCCTCAATAGCACATCTGAATTTGTACACTTTCTATCGTCATTAGAGATTCAAACAAAAGATATATTCCGGAATGTAGTGCGAATAAAAAAAACTTTATTTCATTGTGCATCTCAATCGCAGTGCTAAAATTGTAAACATAAAATGGACAAAAGTAAGCCGAAAAGACCCAAAAGCAATAATCTAGGAAAACAGTCCGAATTCAATCAATATCCAACACAGCAGACTACGACCAGAAAAATATGTATTTTTTGCTTCTGGTACTGCGTCGACTGTGAGTCATAAAAACAAAAACGTCGACGAAAAATAGAAGCTACGAAATTTTGAAAGCGGGCTAACATTTTGTTTTATTTTTGATTTTTATAGTAGCATTATTACAAATGACATACATATTTTGCGTCGAATGCTAATGAGTCAAACATTTACCTTGACCGACTGTGACGCAGGCAACGTGCTCGTCGTCGTACATGGCCGACACGTGCAACCTTCCGATCTTCAGTTGTACTCTCAGTTCCACCTCGCGCGTACATCCGGTGGTCACGTGACGCCGCCGAGTAGCTGTTTTCGGTGTGGAGTCGATGACTTTACGGTTGATGACGTCACGCCGCGGGTCGCGGTGCAGCAGGAGCGCGCTGTCGACGATCGTCCTAAACTCTAGTTCGACGCCGACAACATGGCCGTCAACGTGGCCGCCGCCGACTTCCGGTCCAGGCGGCGGCATTGGCGGCTGGATGAATTCCACTAACGATATGCCGGGCTGCGTGAACATGAACGTGTCGTGATCGGCAGTAGAGGCAGACTGTGTCGACGTGGACGGGACAGCAGCAGCGTTTAACGACAGAGACGACATTCTTACAAGTGCTCCGCCGAGCAATAGCAGAAACAGGGACCACGTACGACATCCGACATGCTGACAGCAGACCATGGCTAAGTCTGCGTAAACGCTGAGTGAGATGTCCACTACCGGTGTGAAAATAACACACGTCCGTTCCGAATTACTACTGAAACCGGTTGATCGCTTAAAACCTAACTCCAGGCCCTTTTGCCTATTCAACTCAAACCTCTATACTACACTACACGCAGGTGAACCTACTGTTCACAGTCTCTCCCCATGTAGTCGATTCCAGACGTTCACGTCAGGTCTTTCTGTTACGGTTACGACGACTGAGCAACGCTGCTGCTGTTAAATCTACTCGTAGAGAAGAGTGTCTTCACTCACTGTATACGCAATGCTGTTTGTCTCACAGAACAGTACGCAGCTTCACGTCGGAAAGGTTGCTATCTGCGATAAGCCCGTCATCAGGAAACCATGCAGCCTATCTGAAAATGCCCTATATGGCACACGTCTCAGTTAAGGTTCGTACAGAAAGACAGAAATTAAACGAAATGAAAACAGCGTGGTTTGGCTTTTATTTCATTTTTTTCAGTTTAGTTCATTTGTGTCGCTCTGTACGCACCTTTACGCTGCGACCGTTTACAGCAGTTATATCGCGCGCGCATCAGCTAGGCGCTATCGTCGACACTGGCGTTCATTAATCAACGCGAAGTGAAGCAGCGCGGACGAGATGCTGCAGCGCTGCTGCTGCTGCTGCTGCTACGGCGACGAAGTCAACGACGTGCACACCCTGCTGGGCTGCACAGCGCCGGCTCGCGGCAGAGCCTCAGCGCCACCCCAGCGCTGCACGGCTAATCGACGAGCGAGAAGACTGTTTATTCTGATGGATGCTGTCTCCAGCCAAACGAACGACGACAACGAATTAGCGGGTCTGCACCAGTCAAGTCGAGGTCAGCTGCCCCCTCACTCGTCATTGAACCGCGGCCAGTCTTCGATCTTCATGTTGGTCAGTGCTGCACTGCTCACTGCCCAGTTTCAATCAGTCCGGGTGGGATTAGCTCAGCCCCGCTCGGCTGAGAGTGACTGGCTGGGCGTCCGAAAGCGGCTTACTACTCTGCGATCTGAGTTGCACTTGGAGTGCCAGTCTCGAACCAGCCAGAAATTTGCACGCTGTTCTGTTATCATTTGTGCAGTGAGCACACGACAGTTGCATGTGTAACATTTTTGACCGACGACTAGCTAGCGCACGAAACCAGAAAGTAACACATAAAGAACCAAAAAGCTAATATGTTGTTACAACTGTCTTGTAGTCCATGAAGTCGGTATCGGTTTATCAGTTAACGTATCGTTATTATACTATCCGCCATTAAGACACGGTGATCATTCTAGCTGCGTATTACGTCTTCATTACTGGCATCGTCTTCCATGTTTTAAGCACTGTAAACGCGACGAATGATTCTCAGCTGGACAATGTTCCTGTGCAGTTTATTACTCGGTATAAGTCAAGCGATTCGATTACGAGCCGACACACCTGCAGGGCAGCAGCGCACAAATAATGCATGGCAATCTGCGCATGCAATCTCGGCGGACAGATTTTACTGCAAGCCGGGCACATGGTTTGTTTCACACGTATGGTGTACAGTACGATGCGCCCTGAATCATGTCTTATTATAGACTAGACGCTTGCTTCTCCGCTGAATTGCAGTGCAACTTTTGAGCCGAAACTAGTGGGTAGGCGATCCCCATTCTCCTTCCTTTTCCTTTCTCTTCTTGCTCTCCCTTCCTTCCCTTCTCTTTTTTTCGCCCTCTCCCTCCCGGCTCTTTTTCCCTTGCTCTTAAAGCGAGGTCTGGGGTGTCACTCTCGGGAAAATCGTTGAAATTCTGCATTGCCGTGGCGCATTTCAAGTTATGTCAAATCGATTTTTTGTTATATAATCGATTAACTTTTCTGGGCTAAATGCCTGGAGTGAGTGAGCGATTTGCCCTAGTGGATGGGTTTGCACCCACCTACACTGTAGTTCACACGTAAAAAGTCGCTCTGCAGTGAATTGTGGTCTTATCGGTATTCCGCGTGCAACGTTCGGCCGCGAAGATGCTTCCTCGAATGCACTTTTGCTTTGCATCATCATCACCAGCAGCAGCAGCAGCCTAGCCGCATCAGTTGGCAGACAGACTCACTGACTATGCATTCGTTTTGATTGCTGGCCGGCTTCCTTCGTGCGTTGCAATCGGCTTAATTGCATCGGCGTTGCAGATTCAGCGCACAAAGCGTGTTATTGCATACGGCGCCGCCTCGCCGTGCATTCAGCTGCCGCCGCCCGCATCCATCAGTGAATATCGACGGTCATTCGTCGGACAGTATCTGCAGACGTGTGAATGCGCCCGGCTGCCATTAACACCGCATCGAAGAACATTATTTACCGAAACCCGCAACAACTCAGTGCATCCGTGGCAGCTTTTAGTAAAACAGAAAACAATAATTCGCCACTGTCCGTCCACAATTTGACGGTTGTTGTAACTGCTAAAACTGAAAACGTTAAAATGACCTCAGAAAATCGCACAACGTTTTGCATGTCAAACTTTCGCAGACGTTGACGTAGTTACTATAAATGTGCAAACTTAATGAAAAGCGCCAATAAAACAGTTATCGTTTGATAAAAACGTGTTTACAAAAATAATGATAATGGTGCATAATGATGTCGGTAAATTTTAAATTTCGGAACTGTGTTTATCGCCATCGTTGAGGGTTGTTCTATAGAACTTCCGCCAAGATGTTAGGTTCCAAGCAAATGACGAGATTACAAGATAGTGCAAAATATGACTAGCCTTTTCGCATGTGTAGGCCTATGTATACAGATAGAGTAACATATGGATGCCGTTGCTGTAGAATACATGGTGCCTCGCTTGAGTATGGCATTAGGGCCGCCGCGGTACAATAGGGTCTAACGACGATTGGCGCACGTAGATTATCATTACACTGGTGCGGATGCAGCAGTAAGACGCGTTACGAGAAAACAAACGACGCACCATGCCTCGGAAACGCAAGGTGATGTGATGGCACAGAAGCGATGGACCAAACGATCTGTCAACGTCAGCGATTTATCAGGGACAGACGCTAATGTGCTGATGAAACTAGACCCATGTCACACTTTCAGTAACTTCTCCTGCAATCTGACAGAACGTGATGCAAATAATCCCTTTCGATCTTTTTACTTAATCTGACCGCAGTTGCGTGTAAACCGCAAAACGTTTTGCAAGATTGTTGCATTTTTACGTGTCACTACGGTCCAACACTTGCTGTTTTGCAAGATGCGTTAAACCAGCAAACGGACTAAAAATTTTTCACTAGCGACTACAACAGCGACTAGCCCACATCACGATGGTATGGTGGTTTCTTCCGAGTTTTTAACAAATAATGACAGCTATCAAAAAGTTTGTTTATTTAACTCTGAAGAACGCTAACAGAACTCTAATATTACAAGTTACAAAAACTTAGCACTATCATCATTAAGCTTATTTATTACGTATTTTGTTTTATAGTGATCTTGGTGTAAGGAATTCAAAGAGAAGACTCATGAAGAACTGGCAAACGCAATCTCTAATGCAATACCCTGCTGCAGCTTACAGCGGTCGCTGAATTACATTATGCGCATCTGATTAAAACTGATGCAACGGCAATCCTATTATCAGTAATTAACAGAATGACCAACTGTGCACATCTGCGGCAGCAAAAAAAAACGTCGAAGCGAAATCGTGAATATATGTAAAAAAAGCTTACCAGTTTAAAACTGTGTGTAAGGACGATGGTATGATATCAGCCCTCTAAAACAGCAAAAATCATTTGGGTAATCTTAGATGGGGCTAGGCATATGGCGTCCTTACAAGCTGACTTTAGTTGGTAATCACTAACATAGTCTAACACTTGCTGTTTTGCAAGATGTGTTAAACCAGCAAGTTTTTTTACATGTATATTTGCTGTTTTATTGCCAAAAGTCGGGGAATGAGCCTGACGCATTTAGGCTAAGAAGCGCCATAGCACAACCCGTACCTTTACCTTTTACCTTTGTAAGGCAGGGCAGTATACCTCCGGTCGAGTACAGAACGTTGGATGTGTCTACTACTGCTGCTGCTCCTACTACGCTGCTGCAGGATATACCTGGAAATCAAGGTTGGCTGTGGTAGACTTCGACTGACGTCATTTAATTGTCAAACCCTCAACCCGCATCTCCTTTAAATGCAAGGATCTCGGCGATATTTGTTGTACAAGCCGAGGTATAACCCATTTTGTCTTAAATTTTGTTGCCATGGCAGCGGGGGTCGGTCGGGAAAAAATGAGATTGAGATGAGATCGAAAACCCTCCTATAGACGCAAAAATCTCGCAGATATCTCTTACACAAGCCGAGTTATAGCCAATTTTGTCCCAAATTTTGTTGCCATGGCAACGGGGGTCGACAGGAAATAAATATACATGTCACCGTTAATTAGGCCGATCCCGAAAACCATATCCTAAAACCAAAAATTACGATTCTATCTTGCACACAACCGAAGTTATGACAGTTTAAAAATTTTTTAAATTTTCCCCGTAGGCGCCATTGTAATTTGTTTTCGAATTTTTTGAATAAATAAGTCAACAATTAGATTTTTATTTTGTAACATTAAAAAGGCACTTCCTTGTGCAGAATTACGTTATTTGACGTATTAATCGTAAAAATCGGTCTAATAGGCTCGCCTCTAGGCGAGCGGAAGAACCACAAAAAAGTGTAGTAAATTTCGAACAGGAGGGATGTATAGGCCTATTTCACCTATATAGGGAGCAAAAACCCCTGGGCGGATTGAGCCCAAATTTTTACTGGTGGTAGGCGTCTCGACATAATCACGCCGTTCAAATTTGGTGACGATCGGTTCAGGGGTTTTGGGTTGACTGAGGGTCAAAGTTTGCTTTTTTCCATAGACTTTGAAGGTCGTCCTTACAACACTCACACTATCGTGTGAGGTGTGATTTTTGCCGTACGCAAGCTTTCGATACTTACTCATTTTAAATTTTAATTGTACGTTATTTTCTCGTTGCCATTGCACAAGCCGCGTTTAAGATAAGATAAGTTTAAGCGTTATTTTTTTTTAGAGAATTTTGACGTTTAATATCTTCAACCCTTTTGAACTGATATCTGCCACGCCCGTAGTATTCTGTCGGAGGGGAACGTTTAGGGCAATTTAGGGTTTTCTACGCCGTTTTGTTCACGAATGCGGTGCTCGTACTGGACGGACAGACAGACTGACGAGCAAGACCTGCAATGCGGCCTGTTAGGACGCCGCATAATTACATTCTACTCCCAGTACTCCGACTGGCTCCAGTCGTCGCCGCACGACATTTTTGTAACCTCTCGTGTGTTTGTTACGTGTTTGATAATCGATAATGCGTCCATTGACCGACTAGGTCGACAAGCGCCAAGAAGGTTCGCCGAATCACTTGACGAACGTTGTTCAGCGTAGCTGAGTGACGCTAGACGACAGTAAACCATTGGTGAATCACCGTACTGCGGCAAAATGATGGCGGCATAGAAAAGAGAACTTGAGCGGCGTTCGTCCGTACGTCATCGACGAGCACTCTACGAGCAATAGTAGCACAGGAACAGCCAGCGAGGCGAGAGGCAACCACACTGGTTTGATAGATAAACCAAAACTCCACTTATGAACTTCGATTTCTTGTGAATCTGTCGTACAACACGCTACAGTATGACAAGCTGTGCAGCAAAAAGTGTACAGCTAATCGAAAATGCATAGAGCAAATGCGCAATTTGTCAAGCTTGTTTGGCAATCGACAAGTTTGCAAGAAATCCAAGTAGTGGAGTCGGGGATTTAACGGCTTGATCACTAGCGATGTACTGTCACTATCTAGTTTCTAAATGGTCAGACATCAGAAACAGTCTCACTAGCAGTTTTTACGCTATACCTATAGACACTCTGTTTGTTTGCTTTGAGATTCAGAACACAGAAGCGTGCGGTAACAAAAATGCAGACCACGAAACGGGTGGCCAGAAAAGGCAAGCTGTACATCAAAGTTTACCAACCAGGTACACGAGAATAGACTGTAATATGTACCTGACTTGGTGAAATGAATGATTGGCTGCACCTAATTAATACCGAAATAAACATTAATCCACATTTAGCTTACGCTGCTACCGTTCAGTTTTCGGCTGCATTCGTGCGTCAGAAAGCAACAACGGTGTAGCCTAGGCAATCCAAGCGTGGTTTAATTACGATACCGCACTGTCCGGAGTGGTATAAGCTCGGACTGAGTTCTCGCTTGTCCACTCCAACTGTGCAGTATCTAGCATGGGTATCTAGCAATTAAACGACTGCAGTGCAGTGTTATCAACTGCACAACAACGCAGCCTTTTGCAGACGTTGAAAGTAAGTCGCGTACGCCTTCGTTTATTATTTGACTTCGTCGATCTTCTGCATTCAAGCATTTCTCTACAAAATTTTAACAGTTTAACATTTCAACATTTTAACAGTTTAATTTCTCATTCTGTCTCTGTCTATTTTTTCTTTGTCATTTGTGTTCTGCACTTGTTGCGAATAGTGTTATAAAAGCCTCAATTCTGCAGGGGGCGGAATCCACCCTCTCTTAATATTTGTACCGTCGAACTCACCGAACTCGGATTCGGACTGAGTGAACTCGACCACATCATTCACTGCTGGCGATGTCAGTGTATACGGCGAAATACATTATCACGTTATAGCGTAAGGCTGCGACTGCCAGCTGCCGCAGCCCACGGCGCCCGACCCGTCCGTCCGTCTGTCTCCCTGCTTGTTGCCTGGAATCAGTTCGGTCACGACCCGCACTTTCAGCACGCACGATGCCGGGGCGCCCACGCAGCGATATGGACACGGATCCGAGTGACCGTGTGGTGCACCATACAGTGCAGTGTGGCGTAATTGATTCAAGGTGACGCGCTAGCAACCACGCCAGCAGCCGACGACGTCAACGCGAAATCGCTGCACCATTCGTTCCATGTTCGTTCCGCCGTGTGCGACGACGACGGGCGTCACGCTGTAGGTCCAGGAGTGCGGGGAATGTAGGTTTGGGGCGAAGGCCCCCTAGTGGAAGTCGGGGAGCCCTGGTAAGCCTGGTAGCGCTCCCTGTCCTCCAATAGACAGCATTTTGAGATTGATGACTGTCTGAAGGATAACAGGGAAGATTATTAAAACTGCCATTATCGATACATAGCCTATGCACAGTTATAATCGGCAGTTCTTACAATTTTAGGTTTACATCGTTTTGTGTTTTGTGTTCCATAAAGGTTAAACTTTCTGTAAAGGTTAAACTTTTTGTTTCGTTATTATGTGTATGTACAATTTGCCTGCAAAGGTGGTCCCCAAAATGACCTATACTCTGTCGGGCGGGACGTTAAACCCTACTCACTCACCCCCCTGGTAGGCGGTCTGAGGACCTCGTATTCCGCTAAAAGATCGTATAGCCTAGCTCACTATTGGCTATAGTTAAGAAAGCTGTTTAAACTTTGCTTCAGAATTTTTGATAACGCAGTGACAACTTTTGTGCAATTCTACTATTTTGTGCTATTATTACTTTTTTATTTACCAACTGATATGCGACTTCGGACTCTAGTAATTAGCCATTATAAAAATTTGAAATAAATAACAAGACCTCGAGGCAATAACCAGAATACTCAATGTACAATTTACAATAGTTTACAATAATTATTGTAATAAGCGCAATACGCTGACAAATTTCTTATTTTCAAAATATCCGGGGCTGAAATACATTAGCAACCTCACATAATAACTTGGGGGTTCCAGTCTTTCAACGTTAGGCCCTCCCTGTTAAACGTCAGCCTTTCTTTCTTCCGCAGCTACTGACTGTCGCCAGTACGAGTCAGAAATCATCTCAAATCATCGTTATCGGTCGTTAGACGGCGGCCTCTGTGCGCTGTCCGTGCGTCCGCTGGGAGGGCAGGCAGCTCGCAGGAGAAGCAGTGAAATACATCAGTGCTGGGCCGGTCGTACGTCGATCGTATAACGTACGTATACAACGTACACAACGCTCGATAAATCACAGCGCGTCGTCGATAACCGTCGATAGACGACGTCGCCCCGTGTCAGCCAGTCACTCCTGGGACTTAAGTGGCGCCGCCAGCTATCATGGAGCTAGAGGGTTAAAGTCCCTTTCCCACCAAATGTTGGCCAAGTCTCTCACCACTTTGCTTCAGCTGTATGAGAACCGTTTTTTGATTGACTAATTAAGATACACTCATGAAAAATAGACTGATTAAAGCACACTTGATAGATTTATAGTTAAGAAAGCTGTTCAAAATCACGCCTAACGTTTCGGATATACACTAAAAATAGCAGCGTCCTTTTGCAGTGTTGCGTACCGATAATACCGTTTCAGAACGGAATTTACTTTGGTAACCTATATAGCCAGTTAATGCACAACAACGGTTTACGGAACAGTGTACATGTGCCATTACCGTTAGCAATGCTACGCATAAACGCCAGATTATCTTCCCACCAGATGCGTTATGTGGCCCTTAAAATGCGCAGAATTCGATTTCGGCCGCTGATAGAGCTCCCGACGCTCCCCATACATTCTACTCGGCTGGAAATGGAATACCTTTTCCCCATTCACATACCCTTCGATGCCTGTGGCGTCTCGATCTTGGCGCGGGCGCCTCGTCCTTTGGTTCCGGCATCCCCACATTTTAACGTCTACCGCCACCACTGCTTGGTGGCCGGTGGCACACTACAGAGTCTCCCCAGATCTTCGACGGCAGGCTCAGCGACCTGTCAATCATACGAGCTTGACCGATGACCACCCACGACGCTCTGATCAACTGACTGACCGACTCGCTGGGTGGTGGCGCCTCCATGACGATCTTGCAGGCATCATCTGTCAATCTAATGAATAGCTAACTATTCGCGTGCTGGGACTGCAGTCGCACGCCGTACTCATTGTCACAAATCTTTTTTCTGACATGCAGCTGCTGCTCCCCGGCCACTATCAGCTGTCATACCATCACTGGTAGAAAACATAGACCACATTTTGCTAAAATGACACTGGTCCTACCAATAAAATTTGACATAAAGTGGCCGCTCAAGGTCGTTCAAGGTCACGTCTCCTGGGAGACTACAAGGAATTGCATGTCGCTGTATAATGCTGTTGGCTGTATAATGATGTGTAAAGGTTCCGAAGATAAAGCGATCGAAATCTCTGAAAATTGTCGTTTTCTGTTTTCGACCATTCCATGCACTGTTGTATGGTGACCACCCTTCTCTAGGAACACTCGCGGATATCGATCCACATCAAGCAATCGACAGTAACCCTGGTCATATGTCGCACCGTTTTTTTTCGGATTGGTTGAAATACGCCAATTTTGTCTACTCGGTACTCGTGTCTCATTTAACCCTCTCGATGATTGATCGGGATGAACCCTTTCGAATTTCCGGATGATCTCTGCTATTCCGGAGAGCAGAGTCTAGGTGAAAATTTGTATTTACTGGTAACTGGGCTCTTTCTGAGTGTTAAGCCAGGTCTTGCTTGCCCAGCTTGTCTTACCGGTCAGTCTGTCAGTCCGCGTCTAGAGACAGTCTGCTAGCTGGAAAACACAAACGCATAAATAAACGAATACAAATATTCCATTCGTTACCATAAGCGTTTAGTTGTTTGTTTCAGTATTTACAGAGGCAACTGTATTATTTGTAGTTTTCAAAGTTGGCAGTGCACTAGGTGACGTCAAATGTTGAACAATGATGGACACGTTAAGCTTCTTGTCCGTTCGTCCATTCGTCCGTTTGTCTGTCTGTCTGTTTCGTACGGGCTACTAGTTATCGTGAACGTTTTATTCGTGTTATTTATTTATAACTATTCGAAGTTTGCAGCAGTTGACGTCACGGCGTGAGATGTTTCCAGGACGACGTATGACGTCATAGCGAGTAGCCCGGATGTCGAGTGATGACGATGCAAGTCGATGATTATGCTGATGCAAGTGCTGATGTTACTGCACGCTGCATACTACACACTACACAAGACACAGTAGCAACAATCTAACTACGAACATTAGGCTAAACAATGATTACCTGCATATATTTAAGCGTGGAAAAACAGCAGATAAATAAATTTCGAATCCACCAATAATTTCGAGTCCTTTAAAACAGCCAATCTATTTATCCCGAACTTACTTTTTTTTGAAAATGTCACCAACACCCGTTCGCTACGACATTTTGCTAGGAAAGCATTATACAGGCGGATGTAAATTGTTTACATTTTGCGTATACTGTTGCGACTACTATAACAACCAAGGGCTAAAATCGTTTGGCTTAACGCCATCGCCGCGATTTTTTAGGAAAAGAAACTCGTATGCCGGTTTAGTTTTATGGGTTTCGACCTTAAATCTTCTTTTCTGTGGGGAACCTGAACCCTCTGGCTAACACAAGATGACAAAATTACTCGGAGCTACGCATCTGTTCCTGCCATAATCCAAATTGTATCTTACGCTGTCCAACGTCTTTAATAGAATGAGTGCGACACACAGATATATAGACAGAGAGAGAGAGAGAGAGAGAGAGAGACTACCACGCTCTGTAACATTCTGCCACAATGGCGGCAATGCCGATGTTTTATCGATTCGACAACAAAAACAACAACAACAACAACTACTACTACTACTACTACCTGG
>Ga0209454_1002210_pt1 | contig 13034 bp, 9 predicted proteins | sample WorMetHERISLAND1_2_FD_187400 | JGI IMG/M metagenome (GOLD analysis project Ga0209454, IMG submission 187400) | Marine gutless worms symbiont microbial communities from Max Planck institute for Marine Microbiology, Germany - Olavius geniculatus... | ecosystem: Host-associated > Annelida >...
TAAAAGTTGCTGTTTTTTATTGAAATCATTATCATTCACTTGCTGCCGTTTACTTAAGAACTGTGCATTGTTGCATGACTGATCTTGTTATGAGAATTGTTTCATTTCCTGTCTTTACCAGTGTTAGTGTTGTGGTGTGGCAGCATTATTAGTGATAGCCGTTTTGCGGCAATCAATCCCATGCGGAAGCCAATGACGAGCCGTGGCAGCAACTGCTTGCTGGCTTCAGACATGCAGGCTAATGGCTCTGCTGGTATGTCAGTCGGACGTTTGATTCATTCATTCATTCATTTATTTTATTTTTTAGAAATGATGTATTTGCTTTCATTGTTGTATTGCCACTGCTTGACTCGGCTACTGTCTCATCCAAGCTCTGCCTGTCGTGCTTATAATTCATGACCTTGAGGTCATTCACATTCTCCTGTCAGTCAAGACAAGTCTTTTTCAGATTTTATTATCAAGGTTACATTTAATTATACATAGCATTCATATTGTTCTAAATATTGTTATGCCTTTATGTGTGTGCATTACCTATCAGATATGTTTTGATTGTGTTTTCTTTCCATGTAATATGTGTGCTATTGTCACTCACTTAATTACTTACATAGTTGCTTATTTAAAAATAATGGTACTATAGCAAACTATTTTTCTCAAGCTTGTAAAGTCGCCCAGTGTCTTTGTTGAGTTCGAGAGCTGTGGACGTCTGTGATTGTAGGAGCATCTCAGTCGGAGCCTACTTGTGCTCAGCAGGCGCTAATGGAAGCAAATCTTTCGGTTGAAGTAGCAATGATTGTCCTCGATACAGTCACACTCTATGTCAACAGCTTCAAGGTGGTAACATATTCTCACAGCGTCAGCGTGCAGTTCATCTTCTAGCTGTACATTAGTAAAAAATGTAAAGTCCTTCCTGAGTGTATTAGGCCCCAATGCAGAGCTGATTTCTGTTTCTTTAGCCGTCAGCCAGACACCAGATTACACTGCAAGACCACAGATATGGGGTTATTGCATTGCTTTGGATGCCTGTGTACGGCCCAGCTTTTGCTAGTACTCATTTTATCTATCCCTGGATAGACGGCCAGGCTGAGTCGACTTGGGTGACTGCACCCCTGACATTGTTCGGGTAAGATAATTAAATTATACTCATTGTGATCAAGGTTGGTGATGTAGCTTGTAAAGAGTGTTAGGTGTTTTTCACGGTTGAATGTGTAATGCAGGATCAGCTGCAAGAGAATGACGGTGACATCCCATTGATGCACAAAGTCTTTGACCTCTGTCTTTTGTTTCCACAAACATCACAGTCCGAAACTGTGCAGAAGCATGCTTTTGCAGTTCTGAGAACCTTCATTACAAAGGTATGCCATGTTGGTTCACAGTTGTGATTTTAGTCGCACAGATTCAGGCAGTAAAAGGACAGTGTGCACAATTCAGAATTGTATGAAGTGCATAACACTAATGATTTTTTTGGGTACATTGTCAGTTGTCTAAGCACCATTGTTGCCTTTATTGTTAGCTATGCATTGTACTGTTTATGCCTTACTATATGTCATAGTTGTGTGAGCTAAGCAATAGTTACTTGGTAAGTATATTTAAGTGGCAGTTTGAGACTTGCATATTTTCATTCTGATTTGGCTATTTTCACTCCTGTTTTTATCATCTGTATTTAAAATTTGTTTTCTGTAATAGTTGACTTACAGATGTTTGTTTATGGTTTGTCAGTTTCCGAAGGTGCTGTTTCAAGGGCAGGCCAACATGTGTGGACGTCTTTGTTATGAGGTGAGTTGAAGCCAAATGCTTCACTTCCAGTCTTCACTTTATGATTTTTGTCATTTTTTAACTGTATATACATTGTCAATCATTATGAAAGAGCTGTTTGATGTTGACTAAATAGTAAGCATTTATAACTGTCGTTTGAGTAGGTCTGGTTTTAACTGATGGTATAAATAAGTCTTAAGCGACTGCATGAAGACTGGGAGTGATGATGCAGAGCTGATATCAGAGGATAAGTGTTAAATGTGTATATTCTGTATGTTTGTGTTGTTAGATTCTGCGCTGCTGCAGTTCGCGCATGAACACAACTCGGACTGAAGCTTGTGCTCTGATGTACTTGTTGATGAGACGAAACTTTGAGTTTGCACATCACAAGAGCTTCACTCGCGTTCACTTACAGGTCTGTTATCTAGTCACTGTTGTGAAGCCAGTCAGTACGTGCTTGTCATGATCAAACTATTAAGCCATCTCTCTTTGTGTGCCTTTTTCTCTGTTTGCCGATGCCGGAGTAGCCATTTTGTTTTTATGTTGTCTCTCTGTTCATGTATTTATCTATAGTTCCTGGTCAAAATCTGGACCAACAAAGCCTGGACCATTGAAACTAGCCCACTACACGAACCCCAACCCTAACCCTTACCCCTGTCCTAACCCTGACCTTATCCTTATTACTAATCTATAATCCCTAACCCTAACTTTAACCCTTACCTAACCCTATCCCTATTCCTAATCCTATTCCTAACTTTAATCCCTAACCCTAATTCTTAACCCTAACCCTAACCCTATGCTTAGCCTTATTTCTTGAACTTAAGCCTATATCACTGTGTCCATGTTTTGTCATTCCCAGTTTTGTCAGGACACCTTTATCCATGCATCTGTCTGTGATATTGTGATATAGTTTTCTTGATATCTGATTGGCATATCGTGGGGTATTTTTTACTGTATGCACTGTTTAAATCTACATTTTGCTTGCTTGCACTGATGGCTTTTCATAATTCTTGTCAGGGACAAAATGAATTGATTGTCTTTTGGGGTCAAATGTCGAGCTTTCTTTATAACATGCACATAGCAGGTGAAAGCTTACATAGCTTAACGCCATATGTCAAGTTGTAACTGTCTTATTTATTACTATCCGAGTGCTTTTTTATTTTGTGTAAGATTGTGAAATTGTGTTATTGGGAAAATTTTGTATAGTTTTCAGCAGTGTGCACTATAGAGGTCTTCTAGCCATACTAGTAGTTATGTGCCAGGAAATTGAATACCTGCACCTTTATGTAGGAATAGACTGTGCTAAGAGATGTGATGTGCATCTGTATTTTGTTATGCTTTTCTGACGTGCAGTTGTTGTCTAACGGTGTCATCATTGTCATTTTGTTGATCAGATGATTATAGCCGTGTCTCAGCTGATTGGCAATAGTGTCATCATCAGTGACAGTCGGTTTACTGAGAGCCTATCGATCATCAGTAGCTATGCCAGCAATGACAAGGCTGTCCAGGTAACCTGCCTCTGGCAACTCTGGGGTGTTTTACTGTGTATTTATAATTTTGTTATTACAGTGCTTCACGTTTAGTGGAGATCAACCTAATTCACAGGAAATTTTTTTTTAATTAATGAATATATATAATGAATTAATGAATTCACAGACGTTGTTGGGGTCCTATAAATAACAGTGTTGTGTCAGTATAAACTAGTAATGTTTTTTGTCTAACTAGTGTAAAAAATTTGCGTCATAGCCGCAAAGTATGTGGCTCTTGCTGCATATTATCAGCTAATCAGTAGTTATAGTTTATTACTTTTGAGTATAATCTAGTGCTGTTTTTGATGTGCAAGTCTTTAAATGTTGCCATTAACAAGCCTATAAGCTGATGTTTTGTACATTAATTTCTTATAAAGGTAACTGTATGGTTTCAGTATAATGACTAATGAGGCTGAAGGACAATGTGTTTTTGTCATGTTAATTAATAGCGAACAAACTTCCCGGTGGAAGTGAAAGACTTGACAAAGTGCATTCGGACGGTGCTGATGGCAACTTCGCGAATGAAGGAGCATCGTAACAATCCCGAGATGTTCATTGACCTTCAGTACAGTCTGGCGAAGTCATATACAAGCACTCCTGAACTCCGCAAGACATGGCTTGAATCTATGGCCAACTATCATGAGACCAACGGAAACTATTCAGAAGTGAGTATCATGTTATTCTTAGCAGACATGTTTGGCTTATTGTTTTAGAAAGTAAGTAAGTAAGTAAATTTAATTTATAAAGCGCACAATGTCAGCAAGAAACTCGCTAAATCTGATGGGTCTATTGTATATTCATACTGAAATTAACTCTAGAATGTAAGGTGTAACTGAAAATGTAGCATAACCGACTTTTGTTAGCAGAGTTAACAAAACTGTGTGTTCTTGTAATTTTTGGCAGAATAGTTTACACTGCAAGCGGTTTCGCCTATGGCTACACATCTGTCACATTTGTGCATTCTGGTTAAATTGGATTTAGATGCTATTTTGCAGGTACACTTATGGGGTCTGTGTTAGATGGGGTTCCTGACCCCAAAGGAAAGGAAAATTTGAGGTTAAATCTCTAGCCAAAGCATGCGATTGCAAATTGCTGTTGTCACCTGGTGAATAGAATGAGAATCAGTTCCGCATTTTATTAAATTACTTTGGTGCTTGTTCTGATTGTGGTAAAATTAAACAGTCGCTGATTGTGATTTTCTTTTTGATGGAACGATGTAGCCAAGTTTCATATTGTACTGCCATGTTATTTTAGGCTGATATACATGTGTATATAATATTGTATATTATCTGTGTGTGGTCACAGGCTGCTCATTGTTACATCCACATTGCTGCACTGTTGGCAGAATACCTGAAAAGACGAGGTGTGTAGTTGCATCTTAGTTTTGTACTGTAGACAAGCAGTTGCTCTACTACGTGTTAACTGTCACATTGCTAATGTGTCAGAAGGGGATGTTGAATGTGTGGCTTATTGAAAATTTTGCTTCGATAATATTCATAAGGTTTCTTTGGTTTTCAGTCACAAAAACAGGGAGGTTATAACTTACAGCTTAGGTGAATGTGATAAATGAACATTAATGGGAACTGTGTGAAAACAGTAGCCTCGATTACTACTGGCTGTCTTTCAGTCTGTTGTGGTTTCATTATGTGATGTTATTGAGTGTTATATTGCTCATCAAAGGCCAATTTGTGACACTGTACTACATAAAATGAATATATTATTGTTATTGCTACTGCAGTTTTGCTTTATGAATTATTGGGTGAATTATTCCAGTTAATGGCTTACTTATATAATATTGAGTTTTCTGAGCTTTATTGTAAGTCATATTGTTCTGTTTTGTGGGGGGTTGGGTAATTTCTGATACAGGCAGACTTAGATGTAAGTATATGAACTTGAGTGGCTGTATTTACTATCGGTGTCATAGCTAGCTGAGTTAAGCATTGCTCATTGCTCTTTCACGTAATAGTCTGTACTAACTTAGTGGATAATCTCTTGCAGCATGTGGTAATTAACATTTGAGCTGCAAGTGTAAGTCTGAATTCTGCAAAAAGTAAAAAGACGATAAAAGTAAAGAGTCATAATACAGAAATGTCATATCTAGCAACGAATAATTGCATTTATGCGCATTTTGCCAGTAAATTATTAAACTCCACTTCAGCAGCATATTAAGAAGTCCAGAACAGTTTGGAAGATTAATGGTGAATTACATGATTTTGATTTTAATGCATCCAGTTACAGCAGTATTTAAATAATTTCAACTATTATTGTGGAAGTTGTCACTTAGAAGTGTTTGTGCATGTGGTAGTCACATTATTCACTGTATCATTGGTTGTTGTCATAATACTGTGTATGTGCTTTTGTAACTCTTTCTTGGAAATTCCGAGTTGAGATTTTAATATTCATTGTGTTGAGGAAAATTGGATCTGTTTTGTTGCTTACATAACTTTGTAAAATTTAGCAGTATGAACGTTTTGGATGAGTATTATGGCTTAGAAAATGCTGATTCTATGAATCTGAATTTAATTTGGGTTTATTTTTGTTAGTTTTACTGATTATTTATCTTAACAGATGATTTATCTGGATCAAATTCAAATAACCCAAATGTTACTACTTGTTAATCTTTTGCTGTGGGTAACAAATTTCTACAATTCGACTTGAAATTACATAGTGGGAAGTGTTGTTTATTAGAACACTCACTCATCATTTGTTTGCATTTTCACTTTTTGTTCACTGTTCTGGTAAATCAGTTTAAGCTGTGGGCACATTTGTCGATCTTGAGCTGTGGAGTTGAGTATATTTTGGACCTGATTTCTTTCTTTATACATGCACAGAACATAAGCTGCTAACCGCATCTTTGTGTGATATTGCACTTGCATTATGTGTTGCATGAGTCTGCTACCGGTGAACTCTAGCTGCAGCATTTAAAGCATTAATGTCAATGATTAGTCTTTTTAGCATCGATCATGTGCTTTTGTGTGTGAAATGCATCTGTGTAGTTAGTACCAGTGCAGTGTGCACAATATGCAATATGTATAGGACACCTGCTTTTTGGCAGTTTTCATTTCTCTTCTGTTAAGCCCCCCCCCCTACCCCTTGCCTTCCAATACGCAGCATTCTGAGATTAATGACTGTCTGGAGGATAACAGGGAAGATGATTAGAACTGCCATTAACATTACATATGCACAGTTAGAATCCGCATTTTTTTTTACAGTTTTAGATTTAGGTCGTTTTTTGTGCTTTGTGTTTCATAAAGGTTAAACTTTTTATAAAGGTTCTGTTATCATGTGTCTGTGCAAAATGTGCTGGAAAGGTTGTCCTCGAAATGACCTATACTGTGTCGGGTGGGACGTTAAATCCTACTCGCTGTCTTCTGTTAAAGTAGCTTGCTTTGCAGTGAATTTACTTGTCCTTTTTCTGTCTCTGTCACACAGGTTGTTATGCAGCTGTCCATTTAGGAGCCTTCACTAAATATTGCATTTGTTTCTCTGCCTATCTGTCTGCTTGATGCTCACGTTTGACTCGCCAGAAAGCTAAAAAAATTATGTGCCGAATTCATGCAGTTTATGTGCTAATCATTGGTGTGATAAAATGATTTTGATGATCATAATTTGTCAGGTGAATTTCCACAAGGCTGCACTGTCTTCAGGACAATCTCGCCAAACGTGGAGTCAGAAGAGGCAGGCATGCGCGATGATTCCGGCATGCAGGATGTTGCATACACGGAGGTCAGTGTAGTAGATATATGAAGTTTCTGTCTATTTAACTTTCTGATGATTAGAAAATCATTTATTGTGATGACAGTACTTCAGCGAGAGTATTGAAAATAGTTATGACGAGTAACAAAAGAGCAAAATAATACATATGGAGTGTGAAATTGCCGTTGCTATAGGTATCATAAAAGGTAAAAGGTAACCCAGACTCAATAACGAGCATAAAGGCCAGAGCTGATCCCGGTCTCTAGGCAGTCAGCCTGCAGGTGACATAGCCATAAACCCAGTGGTAGGCTGCCATTACTTTCCACCAGGCCGCCATTATTTTCCCATCCGCAGAGCATCATCGCCAATGACCGGTAGCAAATTATACTGCTTGGTGACAGAGGCACATGTGTGAACAACTTGCCCGAGGTCGTTACCTGACAGTGCCCCAGCTCGGAGTTGATCCTGGGACCTATCAGTCACCAGTCCAGCCCGTTATTGTTACACCATGAAGTCACATAGGTATCATACTTAAGATGTTTTTTTTAATTTCAAATGTTTGGTAATGAATAATTATATTGCTGTATAGTGACTGCTGTGAATCTTGCACTGAAACTCGTGCTATTTTACAGAAAGGTCTGTGAAATCGGTTGCCAATTTGCAGCAGTGGATTTTTTGGAAATATGTGCTAATTGTTTGAAGGCTTGCGTTTTCAGGACCATTTGACGGAATTGCTGGATACTTGTGCTCGCATGCTTGAGAGAGCCGAGCGATATGAACTACTTGGAGAAATTTATCGGCTTATTATTCCCATATTTGAACGAAAACGAGACTTCCAGGTGAGACTTGTTTGCCGCTGCTTGATCTGGTGTATTTATTGTTTGTTAATAAACAGTTGGTCATAGATATTATGCTGTTTATAAGTACTGGTACCCTTGGAGACTGTGAACCACAGAAACTATTTGTTATTTTTGCAGTAGCCTAACTTTTGCAAGTGTGAACTAACTGTAATGATTTCCTTTATTGCATTCACAGATGAGCTGCACAATTAGCTGCTGGAACTGTAAACAAAAGTTTTTAGTCAACTACACATTTTTGCTGACAAAATGTTTAGTTATTTTCATGTTTATTTTACTTGTTAGCAAACGTTTCTAATTCGTTGATGTTGGAACAGAGGCTGGCTTCGTCGTATGAGATACTGAGTCGGGCATACAACAAAGTAGTTGAAGTGATGCACTCTGGGAAGCGCATGCTTGGAAAGTACTTCAGAGTCGCTTTCTTTGGTCAAGCATACTTCGGTGACGAGGATGGCAAAGAATATGTATACAAGGAGCCAAAGATAACTGGACTGACAGAGATCTGCGAACGGCTCAACAAGATTTACTCAGACAAGTATGGTCGTGACAAAGTGTGCCTTATCAGAAACTCAAATAAGGTGAACCGAACAATATTATGTAATGTGCTGGTTTTATTCTTATATTTTTGATTGTAGTACTTATAGATGTGCCTTGGACATTGATGACCCATTTACGTTACTCATGTATGAAAAGAAACTGCTTTGAATAAATTGAAGAGTGAAAATGATTTTTTGTATGAGTTCTAAGAGCACTAATTAGAAGTGATACCAGCTACAGCTAATTTGTTGTGTTTTGATGTTCTTGCTCTGTTGTCACTTTTTTGTGTTTTTTTCAGTCCCACAAACTATAGTATTGGCCTGTTCTAAAAAGAAATTGTTTTAAAATATGAAAATGAAAAAATTTCGTTCTGTACAATTGTTTAAAAATGCCAGTTGCAAAAAGATGACATCTGTGTGACTTCGTTTTGTTATAATAGTCATGTACATGTATCATGAGTACTCAGTTGGCTTGTGTCGTGTATGTATTGCATGATTGATCTGTGGCACTTGTGTAGGTAAATCATGCAGAGCTAAACCCGCAGCTGGCATACATTCAGGTGACTCATGTGACGCCGTACTTTGTCGAGAATGAACTGACTGACAGGCAGACAGACTTTGAGCGCAGCAACAACATTCGTCGGTTCATGTTTGAAACTCCGTTCACAAAGAACGGCAAAACACATGGAGAGATTGAAGAGCAATGTCGACGACGAACCATCATTACAAGTCAGTTGATTGACTGCTCTGTGTGTGTGTTCTTAAGAGTGATCAGAACTATATTACTTTATTCTAATTTACCATACTTTCTTCACCAAAATATTCAACAATGTTAGTAAAACGCACACAGGATGTCAATAACTATACAGAAGTTTAGAACTAAAGTCTGTTACAGTACTGACTTGTTTGTGCGAAATCTTACCAATAACATGTTACCAGAGAGCAGCAATATTTTCTTAGTATTCCTAAGCATGTCTTCATCTGCTACATTCTTTTAACTTTGGAATAATCGTTGTGCCAAAAACTGTGAAAATATCATCATTGTTCCCGAAGATAGATGTTTAAAAAGATGGTTCTTTTATAATTTATGATGTATCTTGCTTTTCCTATGGTTTAAGTGAACTGGTTCAGATACAGTTCATTCACTGTCGGGATTACTATCCATGGATATATCTCAGTTTTTGTGCTGTACTGATGAACTTGCAGCATCACATTCGTTCCCGTACGTCAAGAAGCGAATCCTCGTGGTCTACCACAAGGAAGAGGAGCTGTCACCAATAGAAGTGGCGGTAGAAGACATGAAAGCAAAGGTCGGTGAGTTGACGGAGGTTGTCTGTCAGCGGACTCCAGATGTGAAGAAACTGCAGCTCAAGCTGTCTGGTGCTCTGAGTGTACAAGTCCATGCCGGACCTCTGGCATATGCCGAGGTGTTCCTAACCAGGCAGACAATGCACAAGTGGCACCATAACAAGATCGGCGCCCTCAAGGAGCACTTTAGGTAGGATGCATCTCTGTTATATATTTGTACATATGTGTAATTAGAGCAAAAAACTTTAGCAATTTCCACAGCTATGTAAGGGCGATATGAGTCAAAACTCGAAAATGGCAAAAATGGTTTTGGTGCGATACTATCGCATATTGAATTCCAGACTGGCCTTTACAAGACTAGCCATACTAAATACTTGAAAAATATTACTGTATATCCTTAAAAAAATTTCGTTGTAGATACTTTTACTTAATTGACACATAACAGGTGCCAAGCTAAGCTGAGTGAAAGTCGCTTGTGAGAATGTGTAGGCCTATATTCGAAGAAAAATAAAATACCAGAAAAAAAACGCTTAGACTTAACTACTGTGCAATATGTGAAATGTTGTTGAAACGTTGTTTGTAGGAGTTTTGTTCAGATCTGTCAGGAAGCGTTGATACTAAACAATCGTCTGATCACTGCAGAGCAGATGGAGTACCACGACTCACTGCTTCGAGGATTCAGCAATTTCGTCTCCAGACTCGAGGATATATTCGATGAGCGGGTGAGGTTGATCAAGAGTTTAATAATTTTTGGCTATTCACTCAACGTTTATTGCCTCTGTTTATTCAGTTCGTTATTCGGCTAGGGTAAGTATGTTAAGAAGGAAAGATGTTGCCATGCCATGTGCCAACATGTAATGCTGCCGTCCATCTAATGCCCACTGCACATAGTAAGTGGGCTGGTTCGCAGTGCAAGCCATAAGCGGACATTTGTGGGAAATATATGTCATGTTCGGAGGTTTTTGGCATTTATTTGACGTTTTTAGCTGAAAATTGGCACACTGATTATGCCTGGTCGAGGGAACGTTCACAGTTCACACCATTTTTCATTTTTCTATGCTTCTTTGTTTGAGTTAAAAATTGTACAGGACAAACAGATTAGCAGAAGTATGGACCCGTGATTTGGTCTATTAGAATGATTACACAATACCCTGCTACAGTTTCAGCTGGAAGATAAGTCTGTTCTCACTCAGACCATCTTTATTCCAGTTACACATTTTCCAGAACCACTCGCATGTCAGGAATAGGTTGGTCTCTGAAAATAGAGTTGAGATTATTGTTGTGGCAATATGATGGGTATTTTTTACAGATGGGATCTACTTCTTTCACTCGGCTAATGGCATCAAAGATCTGAATATTGTTATGCTCTGTTCTGTGTTCTCTCTAATGTGAGAAAATAGTTTTATTTGGCATGTTTAAAACATTATTTCCTTTCGGCCTAGTTTTATTTTTGTTTAGCACTGTTGTATGCTTGTGAATGTGACTGTGCTGTTTGCAGCTACTGGACGATGAGGATCGTTTGTCGCTATGCAGCAACAGCCGCAACAGCACTATGCTGAGTCTACCGTCATCAGCACTGATAGTCCAGCTGTGAACAGTCAGACACACTAGCTAACTATTGTTCATGCCTTCCTCCTACAAGCTCCTACCAGCTCTCACTGACTGCTGTTAGAAGATAGATATTTTGTTTGCTTGTTTGTTTGTTGAACAAATTCTTGCAACAGTTCTGATCTCGGATTCATCAGACATTTGCCAGCAATATAATTTGTCATAATTTCGTCCGCATAAGCTTGTTACTTTTTCTACCGCAGCTCAAGAAAGCAAATAATCTGCGGCATTGTTGTTGTGAATATTAGCCCAGTAGTTTTAGGTTTCAGCTACTGAGTACTGACGTAAATGAATGAAAATAAGATGTTGTTATTATTATTAATGTTATTTTATATTATTTTGTGCTATACCGTAACATTGATGAAGACTGTTTTCGTGCAGTGTAAGTTACATCGAATGGATGTTTTAAACGAATAGATGATGTATTTTGTCAGAAGACTACATTGTGGATAATATAGCCTGTGTTTCTATACGTGTACATAAATCAGGATGGTGTAGTATTAGTGTGTGGAATACTACCACTAATTGTTTCTGAAATTGTATCGTATTATTTTGTCAGAAGTTGGACTAGCTAATACAAAAAAAATCTACTGTGAGACTTTGGCACTATATAAATATGAACTTACGTTAAATTAATCTGTGTCTCTCTGAATTAAAATACCATTTTCAGTTTGACATAATACATAAGAGAACAAGATCTGTTTTTTGACATTGAAAATGGTTGCTTAATGTATATTTGAGGTGTGGTCGAATACTTGACTTTGTGAACTTAATGTAATGCTGTAATGTAACCGGTGCTTGGCAGAGAGTAAATGTGACAGAATCGATGAAAACAGTTCACTAAAACGTGAACTGAGACGGCAGGTTTTAAATTAATTTTCTACCAACATTTTGCAGCTATTGTTGTGTGATGATTATCTTTTCTATTTTGTGATGTGACTGCTGTACATGTATGTATGTGTATTTTTGCATCACTGCATATGTTGCGGTGTGTAAATTTTCAACGTTTATTTACCACGATGGTGATGAACAGTAGCATGGATTTGCTGCGCTGTTGTATAACTTTTTGTTAAGCTGTATATGATTTTTAGCCGGACTTTGCTTATTATCTGCAGACTGTACAAGTTAGTGTTATGCTTCATTTTAGCAGCTATGCAGCTGTACCTGCTCATGCAGTGACCTCGTTGTGACTGGGGCAAAGCATTCATGTTTTGTTTGTTTGAAAGCATAGTTTTGATAACCACTGATGATATCTGGGTAGTGCACGTACGTTGCACCAGTACATGCCTTTTTCACAAGCACAGGTCATTTGGTTTGTACCTTTGTTTCTTGTGTATTTTTGACGTGTTGAGTGCTTGTGAGTGGTCAGAGTGATGATTTGCAGCTAGGAAATATTAAAACCCAGTAGATATTTTGTATAACACATTTATCGCACTAGAGATTTCTTCGAAATGATAGTGCACTATATAAATGTTCACTTATTAGTCCGCCCGAAAACGATAGTTTTCAGAAGGACTTATGTTTTAGCCCAGATGTTTTTTTTTGCAACGCGAGATCTTCGAGATGCGTGGGCCGACTGGCGTGAAATTTTGCATGATGGTCAGTAATAGGCACTATTTTATAATGCCGGTCCAAAATTTTGGGGAGCGCACCCCAAAAAAATTTCAGGGGCCAAAAACATGCAAAATTTGGCCCGATTTTGGACGACTTCGAAGTTCGGCGGCGAATATCTCCGAAACGGATGAAGA
>Ga0209454_1002213_pt1 | contig 13030 bp, 7 predicted proteins | sample WorMetHERISLAND1_2_FD_187400 | JGI IMG/M metagenome (GOLD analysis project Ga0209454, IMG submission 187400) | Marine gutless worms symbiont microbial communities from Max Planck institute for Marine Microbiology, Germany - Olavius geniculatus... | ecosystem: Host-associated > Annelida >...
CCCTTCCGCCCCCCTATTCCAAGCTTCTGGATCCACCACTGCGGCTGACAGACTTTACGGTCTGCTGGAACGCCTGCATAATGATGTAACCTCTGAAACTGAGGTACCAATCATCTGCTTGTGAACCTGTCAGACTTTCAACAGTCAGCAACTGGGTCACGGATGCTGGAGGGCCACTAGCATCCATGACTGACCAACTGACTGATTAACTGACAATGGATTGGTTGATTGTTTGGTTGGCTATTGCAATTATATCAGAAACATGGTCACCATAGTCTAGTTTAAGATGATGTGAAAAGCTGTGTCTAGACTTTCCTAATTTTTAACACCAACAGCAACTATACTCGTTGCCTTTCATTTACTAGAATTTGTTCGTGTATGTTTGCATCTCTATACTTTAGTATGTATCTTTAAGTTTCGCTATTTTCTTAAATTATAACATTCAAATTGCGGGGTATTTGTTATTTGCAAACAATTTTTCTTATATGACTTTTAGAATTAGCTGTAAGTGAAATGAATTTTATAAGGCTGCGGTAGTTAACGATTAAGTTAATTGTTAACGATTAAGGAATTTTAACGATTAAAAAAATTATAACGATTAATCGCAAATATTGTTGTTCTTACTTACTTGACATAGCAGAAAGTATATTTCGGGCGTAAAGTAAACAATAACGGCTGAGAGCAAGTTAAAACATACAGCAGCATGTGGCTATTTGACTGTTTGAAAGTAAAAAAGTGTGCCACCCTGAGTATGTAATATTTGCTTTAAACATAATATTGCAAGTAACAGATGCACTGTAATATAAGTTCATTATAATTATGTCAGCATAGTTATGAAACTTGTGGAAATTAACTAAAATGAACGATTAATTAATTGTTAATTTTTAGAAAGTTAACTATTAAAATTTTTTCAATCGTTACCAGCACTAGAATTTTAGTAGATTTTTGGCATTGTTAATGTGAAATTTCTTTGTGTTTGTTAGTTAAATTTTTGTGGTGTGACTTGATAGCCGATATTGTGTTAGGGAATGAGTCCTCAGCTGACTTTTCAGACGTGCACAGTAATTCGAGAAGTAACGGTACCATCCACCGGAAGAGACATCAGCATGGTTAGTTGGGATATACTGACTTAGACATTGGCTTTTATCCCCCCCCAAATCTGGAATTGATATTGGGTGTAAGTTCCCCTCACTTTTTGGTTTAAGTTCCCCTCTCCACTTTCAGGCTCAAGTATTTACACCCTTTTGGACTTCTTTTTCTCTTTCCCCTTTTTTCCTTTTTTCCTATACCCTTTGTTTTCTTATGCTTTATCTTTTTTTTTCTCCGCATTCTTTCCTCCTCTTCCTGCAGCCCAGTAAAAAATATGGGGGAAGTTTTGATTTACACCTTTAACAAAACCTTTTCCCTTTATTTTTCACTGGGTGCAAGCTGCACCCACCAGGTATAAAGATAGAAGCCCTTGGCTTCATATCTGAAACTAAACTCGTTGTTGTGTGCAAAATTTGCGTAGGTGTTTTATTTTGCATGTAACCATGGTTTTGTACTGTGTGCTGAAAATTTTGGAGCATTTGTGCATATAGCGTAGCCAGAGGCATTATGTTTCCGGATGTATTTTTTAATATTTTTATTGTTATTTAATAATGTCATATTTAGCTACTTTTTATGTGATCAGTTTAAAGGAATAGCTGTATTTTTTATTTTTTAAATTTGATGTTTAGGCTTTCTGTAATGTTTTTTTAGTGTGAAAAAGTCGGATTCAGCAAGAAAAGATCAAGATCGGTAGTTCGGTGTGTAGATATTTGATGAAGGTTTTTTAGTTCAGCATACTTACTAATGTTATATTATTACACACGGTTGACAGACTGTAACCAGAAAAAAATTCCCAACAGTACCTTAGAGTTTTTGCTAAACCTGAGTACAAAGATTAATCATAGGTGTCTCAAGGTGATTAGGCTTCGATCGCAATTTGATGATACCTTTTTCTATTTTACCATTGTTTTTCCCTAGCAGATGGCATCTGATAGGTTAGGGATATTTCTAAGTGTTTTAAGCTAGTTTGTCTTCTGTTTTATAAGATGATGGTTTAGCTTATTGCTTAGTTGGTTACATCAATGAAGCTACTCTACACTGAGCTGGGTTAGTATTCAGATGGGTGACAGTTAGTCGGTATGCTACCTTGGTATTCAAGCAAGCCACCAATTCAACCCGGCTGTAATGAGTACTGGCAGTGGTTACAACTGCTGGGTAAAAATGCCAAGTTTTGCTTAAGAGTAGGCTTTTATCAGGACCGCTGGCATTTATTACCTCCGCCAATGAGGTAATGTTTTTGCCAGACTTTGTTTGTTTGTTTGTTTGTCTGTCTGTTAGCAAGATAACTCAAAAAGTTATGGACGGATCTTTCTGAAATTTTGAGTGTATGTTGGGCATGGCACAGACTGCCAGTGATTCAATTTTGGGGGTGGTCCAAAAGGAATCCTGGATTCTGGATCATTTTGAAATTTTCGTTACCATTGATTTCAATGGGGCATAAGGGAAACCGCTGCAAAACCGAAGATGGTGCTGCCACCTAGCAAACAACATTGCCTTGGCGGAGGTGTGTGGGCTCTGGCTGCTTTCTATTTACTGATCTGATCGGTTAAACACTAGCTGGCTGATAATGGAGCTGGCTGGTCATCTGGCTGACTTAGGTTGTATCATTTATGTGTGTTAACTGAATTGCTTTTAATGCTTGCTGTCTCAAAGCACCACGTAGGGAGAGAGCTAGATTTTGCTCTATGCAGAAAACTTTTTTTTCTTCTTACTTTTTTTTTTATTTTCGTGTTAATGTGTGTTTTTCTGCTAGTCTGCCAATGACTTCGCATGTGGTCCGGTTCACTCGCCCGCCATGGGACAGTTCTCAGCTGAGTCGCTGCGTATCACAACCAGAGAGCATTACAGCTCCTTGTGGCTGCACTCAGCGACGTGCTGCCGCTTCGCTAAAAGTCGGCTGTTAATTAATTTTTGCTTTAGCAATGCGCAGCAATTGTTCTTGTTGGAGGGACCCAGTTTAACCTGATAACTTTACAGAATTTTTCCTTTTGAACAAAATCATAAACAGTGATAGTGAATGGGTTGCTGGTAATGATAGTGGCAGCCACAGTACAGTAGCATTAGAATTTTTAGGAGGAGGAGGAGCAGTTCTTAGTTATGTGGTTTTGTTAATTTTGCTTGCAAAGTTTTCATATTTTGTATAATTTATGCCAGTATAGCACTAATTCATTATTTGTTTTATTTGTACCATTTCTCTCACTTGTTGGTTGAATAAATGTATTCATAATTTTTGCAGTGGTAAAAAATTATTTTTGTTGAAACAGTTAATAATTATACTTTGTTCGTTTGTTTAACCAATAGTTTTTTAGTTGGAAAAGAACAGAATAGTTGATCTTAACAACTTTGCAGTCATTCTGATTTGTTTTTCTAACAATGAATAAGTCTTATAATAAGTAACGTTTATCACTTTTGATATAATAGCTGGGACATGAACTGAGCATTTCTGTATTTGCATTGTTCATATTTTGGTAGTCTACTACTAGTGTCACAGTTTGGCTTTCTTGTCGGTGTTTCAGCCATACAAAAAACAAAAACGACGAAAACCTGCAAGGTATCTATCAGCATTTGTTTTTGTATGTGTTCAGTTCAAGCTGCAATTGGAATACAACATAATCGTTAACTTTTGTTCATATTTTTGCCAAATATTGGCCGATTTTATGAATTTCTTTAGTTGTATCTTTTTTTCTAGAAAATTGCACTAATGTGGTCACATATAATTCAGGCACACTTTGAGCATGTTGCTACATTACTTTGAGAAGAAATAATATTTTATCAGTATTTGAATTACAGTCATGGCAGTGGTAGATTTATAAGCATGCTGAGAATTTGGTTAAGACAACTGTCAACTAGCCGCTTGTTCACTCTTCTCCACATTTAATAGTCAGTAGCACATTCTGCTGCTATACGGATTATTGTAGCAATGCGATCTTGTTTTGAAGAGATGCATACTGAAGCAGTTTGCTGTATCACATATATTCTGGGCATACTAGTATTCTTGAAATGGAAAGGACTTTCTAGATGTTATTTTGCCGATTTACTGTGTTTCTGTGTTTGTAGTCTTTTAAACGTTTTTATGCACTACTTTTGCATTAATTTCATGTATTAATTTTGTGTAGTTTCAGGCATTTTACTTCATTGTGGTGTTCAGGTGCATATATTTGTGTGTTTTATATTTGTGTTGCTTTTTAGCATGAGAAAGATTGATATTTTACGAGGTGACATGCTGGTATAACGAGGCATTAAAAGTTGATTTTTGACGATTTTAAAGACTGTGCCAGTAAAGTGTTTTAAATCGATCTGTATTCAGTGATGATATAGGCAAGACTATGGTATCTTTTTTCATTGGCTCAGGATGTACAGTTGCCTGGGTGTAGGTCAGCTGGTCGATGCACGGTGCCTTGTAATTCTCCGTGCAGTGATGTTGATGTTGATTGCTGCTCCAAGCACCGATGTAGTTGTGATCCTTGCGACATGACAGAAGTGTCACACCCCCGCGGCTCTTCAAGACGCTCCTACAGGCGCACGGCCAGCGCTCCGGCGGCCAGAGGGCTACGGACGAGAGCCGCGGATCCGGTTGACTTTGAGTGCGGCTTTCTACGACAGACTTCGGACTCTGACTGCACCGAGGCTGAAACTCGCCCGCCGTTTGTAGTACGACGAGTAAGTCGTTCACTTTCCTGTTAAAACGTAAGCAAAACGCCAGCATTTAGGCGGTCAGTACGGTACTGAAAAAAGGCTTTAGTGCTTATAAAATACCTGTGCTTTGAGGCTGCTGGTGGTTCAGAAAAATCCTCTGTTTCCAGAAGCTCGGTGTTAGGGCCCAACTTGGAGTTAGTTTGGAGAAATTGGATTGTTGGAAATTGAACAATCGTTACTTTGCTCATTGCGTTCAGTATAATGTAGATGCCGATTATTTGCTGTGTGGAGGTTGACAGTAGGATGTTGCATCGAACTCCGGGTCTGGGTGGTGGAATGCGGCGGACAATGAGCAAGAGACGACGCAGCTGCAGAGCAGCGGCATCTCTGCCTTGTGACTGCTGCATAGGTTAGTCACGTGCTTTCACTCGTTGTGTCTTTGAAACTACCGCAGTTTGTTACAGTGTGAAATAATGCAACTGCAACAAAAAAGTGGAAGAAGGAGAATTATTGGTTTTGCATAGACCCATGTTCTGTGTTGGAACTTATGCACTTAGAGCCAGCAAGGGTTAAGACTGTTTAGCAATCATACAAATCAAGTTGGAGTCTATTGTTATTCAGCATTTTTAACCAGTTAGGTCAGCAGCGAACAGTCCTACTACAGCAGCACGTAACTCCTACATATAACTCACTCCTGCTTTCTTTGCCTTGGATTCAACTGTCATCAGTCTGTATTAGGCCTAGCCATGAAGGGATGGCCAGGTTGAGTTTACGTGGCTGGCATGGTAAATAAATAGAAAGATGTTATGGGCCCAAAAGTTACTTCTGAGCCAAACAGCAGCATCTACAAACTGCAGACGTTTATTGTACGAGGGCCATCTCAAAAGTGTCCGGCTTCGACATATTAGACAGCAATATTTTCCACAATCTATACATCAGTGAAACGTTGTAATTTATGACGTCACAGAGCATTAAATAGAACAGATTTCCAGCATCAACGAACGAGGCTTGAGTCATTCATCATCATATATAGCGGAAACCATCATTGTCAGATTTCAGATTTCAAAACAGATAATAGTCACTGGGGATAAGGTCATTGCTGTATGCAGGGTGGTCTTGGTGTAGAAAGTCATAGTCATGAACAACCAGCTGGGTAATTGTAGACTTTAGACTGGACTGCAGTGCTGAAATTTGGGGAAATTGTGCAGGGCTTGCTCCCGGGCCGCTTCCAGCCCCTCTGCCCATCAGGGGTCCATGTAACTAGTCACAAATTTTGATTGGCCTTTCATTAACACAACTGATATAATCAACAGTTAAATTTTTAATAAAATTTTTTTGATACCATCAGATATTGGCATTGTGTCATATTTTGGCTAAAGTGCTTTGATTTCCGGCTACCACAGATTAGGCTGTAGTATATTCACAGACTCAAATGACAAATTCATAAACGTAGATGTCAGGGCTTTCGTAAAATCAAATGGCAGGGAGCCCCACTTTGGTAAATCCAGCTACAGACTGAAAAAGTTTCATGCAATAATCAGCCTAATTCAAATGCTGCTTGCATTAGCGCACCAAATCGTTTCAGCTTAATGCTCCATGACGTCATAAATTACAATGACGTCATTTCCGCAATCTGCTCACACGAATACGCAATGTAGGTACCTTTTACTGATATATAGACAATAAAAAATTTTGCCTATTATATTGAGGCTCTAAACTTTTTGAATGCCCCTCGTATTTGCATGAAGTCGTAATTGACTCAAATGCTCTTATTTGCGGCTAGCGCAAATGTAGGCTAATGTATATTCACATATGCAAATGAGAAATTCACAAACGTATTTGTTAGGGCTTTCACAAAATCAGATGCCACTGGGCTCCACTTTGGTAAACCTAGCTACAGACTAGAAAATTGTCATGCAACAGTGAGCCTGATTCTATGCTGTTTGCGTTAGCACTCCAAATCGTTTCGGTTTAGAGCTATATGACGTCATAAATTATAACGACGTCATATCAGCAACCAACTCATTATAGTTTGTAAAGGATGTACATTTCACTGATATATAGATTATAGAAAATATTATTGTGTACTATGTCGAGGCTGGAAACTTATGGGATAACCCTCGTTTTGTTTGTGGATAAGACTGCAGAAGTTAATGATTAATAAAATCTTAATTGTTAAGTTTTCAATTAAAGTCATGTCACTATTCGAGAAAGTGTTATATTGTAGCTATAATGACATGCATCTGGAAAACAGTAATCACTTTCTCCAGTGAACTCAACTTTTTAGTCCATATACAAGGCTAGATATAACGGACGTTTAACAATAGTGCCTTAGTGCATTTCTGACAACTGTCAGCTAAATAACTGATAAAATTGCTAAACAGAATGGTGCATTTTCTGGTACAGCTACTACTTATTTCTAATCAGAATTAATGGTTGTTATTTTTCTGAAGTTAACTATTGAAAATTCATTTGTTATTAGTCATATTTATGGGAAATAAATATTTAAGTTTTTCATTGACTGCACATGTTGTGTGGCAGATGTGTGCATGCGGAGAGCTCCTCAGCGATTGGTTGAGCGCTGTACAGTCTGTGACACGTACGAGAGGTACATGGGAAAGCCGTACTGGGGACATCAGAACGGCTGCCATCCTGTCGGACTGCAGCGGGTTCCTGTTGAGGTAGATTTTTTGTTGCACTGTGATCTGACTCTACGTTCTTCGGTGTTCTAAGTTGTTTCAAGGGAAATTGAATAAGCCTTCATTCTTCAATGCTTTGTATTATGCCCAGTTTATACCTGTGACATCAACGTGACTTAACTGTCGAACTGAGTCACTTCAGCATTGCAGGTCTGAAGTGGGTACCAGTATAAGTTTTTGTCTTTTAGTACTTTGTTGTCGAAGACTTTTCTTGTCGCCCAAGCCGTTTATAACTGGTGGCTGGCATAACCTAACACGTGTTCAAGTTCAGCGAACTGCTTACTTAGTTAGCTAGCTATTTAACTTGAAGTAACCTAACACACACTACTTCGAGAAAAATGGTCCAGTTAAACACAATCTAATTTATGCATGTTATGCAGTATGTAGTCTCAGCGGTTATCCTATTATTCAGCAGTTTTGTTTTAACCTACTATGCCATTCCTGGTTACTGATGAACTGTTTCTACATCAATCAGAGTTTTTGTTGTGTTTAGTTGCATAAATTAGTCTTCTTGCATCATAGCAGTGGGCGTGCAAACAACAGTGAATCATGAGCATTATTTCTGATACACTGCTTGGCAATGAATGGTTGTTAGATGTTGGATGATTCCACAAAAAAATGTAAAGTCCTTCCCGAGCCTTACAGCCCATAGGGCGGCGCTGATCTCCGTTTCCTAAGGCCCTCAGCCAGACACCAGTTTTTACACTGCAAGACCACGGATACAGGGTCAGTGTATTGTGCGGTGTGCCTGTTTACGTCCCAGCGGTGAAGCCGGTACCAAATTATACTGCTTGGTGACAGAGGCACATGTGTGTGAACAACTTGCCTAAGGTCATTACCCGGTAGTGTCCCAGTGCGGAGTCGAACCTGCGCCTCTGAGTTACCTCAGGATTACAAGTCCGACACGTTGCCGTTAGGCTACAGAGCCACACGATGCCATAGACCTCTTAAAATAAGGTCTGACGACGGCCATGCTCGGTTCTGCAAACTTGGGTTTATCGGTATTTTTAGTTTTTTAGTATAACTTTGTCAAATGTGGTCCGTTTGCTACAAAATTTTGTACCACATCATGTTGCCACTGGGCCGACATATTTTTCCACATATTTTGGCCACGGACGACATGAACAAATGCTGCAAATTCGGTGACTTTATGATTTCTAGTTTTCTACTTTCTCGTGTATGCATATATTGTATGTATGCATATATTGTGGCTAAACCATACGTTTGTACGTATGGTTTAGCCACAATATTTGCACACACAAGAAAGTAGAAATCATACAGTAACCAAATTTGCATCACTTGTTTACATTGTCTGCGACACCAAGTGTACAAAATTTTGTAGCAAACGGACCACGTTTGACAAAGCTGCAGTAAAAAGACTAAAAATACTGATGGACCCAAGTTTGCGGACCTGAGAACGGCCACCGTCAGTCCTTATTTTACGAGGTCTGTGGACAATGCATGTACGGCAGCATGTTAGTTTTTTTTCATGGTGTGTTAGGTAACTCGTGCTTCATTCAGTGATCGGCCTCGTAACTACAGCACTTTGTCACACCATGATGATTACTCTGCCAATGAGTTTCAACGCTCATCATCGCCTCCTCGACCGCTTGACAGAACCATTCAGTCACCTGGGGTACGTTTCTGTGTCACAGTCTATGTCTGTCATGTTGGAAAAATATGTCGGCCCAGTGGCAACATGATTATGTCGTCGTCTGTCTGATTGTTGACGTTTTTTAGCTAAAAATTGGTAAACCGGCTTACTTGGTGTACAGGCTGTGCAATTTTTATTTAGTCAGCTTATTTGAGATTAATTTTTCAGGCAGGCTGCAGCAACAGTGGGGGGAAGGGGCGTTACACAGTTTTTTTATGAGCTGTGACTATTAGTGTTTATGAAGCTAAATAATTGTGGTGCTTTGCAAGCATGTTATTTGTGTGTTCGTTTAGCGTTACAATGCAAGCCGATATGCTGACGTGCCGCAGGCAGCGGCGACGTCGCAGAGTTACGATGATCTGACGGAACGCATAGAGCAGGCGCTTAGAATCTCTTCCAGCGGTCTCTCAGCCTACTGCAACAACGACCAGTCATTGGTAACTTTAGTAAATAAATACACATGTCTTACTGCTTTACTTTGCTTATAACTTGCAACTAAACCAAGTCATGACTTCGAATAAACTCATGGGGTGAAATAGTGAGAGGCATGCTATATATAAGTTTTGCCTTAACTACCATCAATTTTGTGATTATTGAAATTTGGCAAATGAAATGCAGCATTCTTTTGTTGATCAAATGCTGCATTGCTGTGCCAGTTATATTTCTGCCTGATGGGCGCTAAGTGGAGCTTTCATTTCTCTGTTTACAGCGTTAAACATTTAACTCTTTGGTTTGTTTTTATGCGCGAAAGCAGCTGCTGCTTTAGCGCGTCTTAGCCATCGCAATTCTCTCTGTCTGTCCGTCTGACCGTCTGTCCGTCACACGGGTGGGTCAGTCAAAAACGGTGCAAGCTAGAATTACCAAATCTTTACCGTCGGCTGCCTGGAAGACTCTAGTTTCAGGAACCGTAAAGCTTTTCCATAAATTCGAAAGGGGTCACCCCAAACGAGGGCGCTAAATGAGAGGGGGTAGGAAAAATTTGTGATTTTTAGCCAATGAGTCACTGTATTTCAGTAACGGTGCGAGATAGGGCTTAGGTTAGTATTAATCACTAATAGGAAGTCATACACTGGCTCTCGATTGGTACCAAATTCAATTACCTTGAATGACCTTGAATGCCAAAATAGGAGGGTCTTTATGGTTTTTTTGGTGATTTCAGGCTGCGGGACACATTTCAAGAGCGAATTGCACCGAAATCAATTGAGATAAATGTGGAGAAGCTGCACATGAAATTTTCAGCATTGAACTTAGATTTTGACGGTCCAAGTCTCGATTTTCTAGGTTCAAGGAAACCTGCACACGAGGGCATCAAAGAGCGGTACCCCTGTAAAAGTCGTTATTTCACCATTGTTGGCCAGTCTTTCGTGAAAACGGTTGCAGATAGGCATGGGCATGCTGCCTATCACAACAAGCATTATTGACGAGCTTTTTAGTCGTATTAACATCGATGACTTTGAAAGACCTTGAACTTTCAAAATAAGGGGTTTTTATTGATTTTTTTTTGCGAATTTTGGCTGCAGCACACAATTTAAGAACGAACTGCGGTGAAATGGCTGGAGACTGACAGTTTGCGAACAGGAACTGTTATAGGCTTTCGCACATCTCGTGAGCACTATCTCAAATTTTTTGTTATTAATTGTTCTGCACTGCATTGCGAAGTCAGCTACAGATGCTAATCCATAATTGCTTTGATTCTCGGCAAGTCGTTTCTGTTGCTTGTTATTTCAGTGGGAACGGCATCTATAAAAACCACTGAATATCGAAATTTTGTATACAGGAAAGAAAGTAGGTGCAAGTGTAGTAAACAGCAGATTGTATTGTCATTGGTCCGTGACTGTACAGGGTGTTCCAAAAAAAACTGGTATAAAAACTAGCAAAAAAAGTAAAAAACACTACTAAACTCCATTTATGAATTTCTATGATCAAACTGCTGTTCAACAATATATTTGGTTTTGTTATTTAAGGCAACTGTAAATGCAGTTTCTGCTCCTGGTTGTTTTTCAGCACCGATTTTAACCATTCTTTCACTGTTACAAACAGAAATTTATGGCGCGTAAACGTGAAGTTTTTCCGCCCACCGCACCTTTATTGTGTGACCACATTACCTAGCAAAACAAACACTGTCAAAGCTACAGTGGTCTCGGAGAACAGGCAACACATAAAGATATCAATTTCGTAGCATAAAATAGTTGAGCTTACTTACTTATTTGCAGTAGTGCCTTGTGACGTCATTGTTACGTCATATTGTGTTTATTAATTTTGTTTACCAGTAATAATTTTTAGAATAAATCGTTTGATATGGGCAGAATAACAAAGGATGATCGCTGTTTGATCATGGGTTTACGAACTGAGAACTGTTTTGCTAGGTAATGTGATCACACAATAAAAGTGCGGTCGGTGAAAGAACTTCACGTTTACGCGCCATAAATTTCTGCTTGTAACAGTAAAAGAATGGTTAAAATCGGTGCTGAATTACCAAAGTTATCCCAAAAATAAAACTGGGTATCCGTTTTTTGGAACACCCTGTACCTTTTTGCTGATAAAGAAGAAATCTCATTTAGAACAATGCCTCATTGGACACCATATGTGTACCTGGCAAATGATATCTTCGCCGAACGGTTTAAGCACGGTGTACGAATGTGACAGACGACAAGCAGACAAACAGACAGACGACGCTACAAAGAAATGTGTAAAATAGGCGGAAACCCTTGCACTGCAATAGTGAATTCCGCCTAATAATAACGACGACGACGAGAACAATGATGATGAAGATGAATGTATAAAGTTAAATAGTTAATGTTCGCTTGACATGCGTGCCGATAAGTTTAATCAAGACAGACGTACGTTGACGATGATCTGTCCAGTGGAGTTGTTTATGGCAAAGACTTGACTGGACACCGACTCCTGTGTCGACACGGCGAACTGGTACTCAATGACGCCGTTCTGTCCTTCGTCCGGGTCGAAAGCTTCCACGGTGACGACGACTGTGCCGGGAGGTGTGTTCTCCGTCACTGACACCTCGTACAGAGGCTGTCTCGAGTGCACTACTCCAATAGTGCACCGAGTGCACTATTTTTCAATAGTGCACTGGCTGTTCTTACACGAAATGCTCTCGTTCCTGCAGTCGTAAGAACCTCGTACAGAGGCTTGCTGAATCTCGGTCGGTTGTCATTAACGTCCACGACGTACACCGTTACCATGGAGACACATATGTCATTGATGGCCTCATTCATGACGTCACTGACCACGAAGACCGTTACCATGGCAGTGCCCGTCATTGCGTCAGCGCCGCCGTCAACCGCAAATAACTGCATCCGGTATTCCGATTCCGACTCGCGATCCAGCTTTTCCTTTAATAATAATTTTACCTGCACCACAGTTGCACAATTTTGTGTACGCTTGTATGTTAACTTTCCTGCTATTTTACTGTTCTTAGCTTAGTTTTGTAACCGGTGTTTCGAGCATTTTAGTTGTACACTGTGTCTCAAAAAACATCCCCGACATTTTTGACTGTACCTTGAAAACCAATTATCAAATGTTGATAATTTTTAAAACCGATATTTCTGACACAACTTGCCATCAAATAACCGTTCAGTTTCCCACCTCACCCAATGTATGTTTCTGCACTACGTAGGGAAAGCAGATCAAGTGAAATATGTGTTAAAATAAACAGAAAACCTGAAAACATCCCCGACATTATCGATCGTAACTTGAAGAATGATTAGCAGATTTTAATAATTTTTGGTAGAAATATTTCTCACACAACTGGCTATTAAATAAGTGTTTTACTGTTTACTTCACCCAACGTCTGCTTTTGCACTACCTGGGGAAAGCAGACCAAGCATAATACGTGTTAAAATAAATGAAATAACATGAATACATTCCATCTATCCTAATCTGCGAACCGGTCCATTACAAGGTTTGACTGTCATGCAGCAGTGTGTTTGCCAGA
>Ga0209454_1002215_pt1 | contig 13026 bp, 9 predicted proteins | sample WorMetHERISLAND1_2_FD_187400 | JGI IMG/M metagenome (GOLD analysis project Ga0209454, IMG submission 187400) | Marine gutless worms symbiont microbial communities from Max Planck institute for Marine Microbiology, Germany - Olavius geniculatus... | ecosystem: Host-associated > Annelida >...
TTCCTTTACCTACCCTTCCCTCTTCCCTTCCCCTTTCCCTTCCCTTTCCCCATATTTGAGGCGTCATATCTCTGTAACGGTGCCAGATGAACACATGGTCACTATGGACCACCCATAGGAACTCGACACCCGGGAGTCGAATGGTCACGTGACCGATGACGTCACGTGACCCCAAAAAAGTCAAACTCGTAACCCCATTATCTTTGAAACGCCATATCTCCATAACTGTGCAAGATAGACGCATGGTGGCGATGGATCTTTTATAGTAAAGCGCTAGTGACGAATCGAATGATCTCGTGACTGACAATGTCTGTTGTTTAGTTAAAATAATACAGAAAGATGAAAGGATCTTTGCTGCTGTACAATCTGAAATTAAACTGTTTGGTTTTTTCTACCGGTCTAAACGGCTCACTGATTATATTTATACGGACATATACTGTAAACTATCGAAATCCATCGGACAGACTCCGCGTTCGTATAAACATTATCTTGTTTCCAATATTATCGGACAGGTTAAAGAAACGAGCCGTCATTGGGGCTAAGCTGCACTGACCTGGATTAGTCGTAGTTCGTTGTCAGGTGTGTGCTGATAAATTGGAGCTCCGCCGGCGCCGGAGACGACGAAGTCCAGATCGCTGCCGGTGCTGTCGCGTAGATGCTGCAGAGTGTGGTCATGTCCACAGATATACGCGTCCACCTTATGCCGCTCCAGGATCGGCAGCAGTTCCTATATACAGCACATTATGCTTTACTGTTATACACTGAGTTTTGTTAATTTTCTGTTCTGGTTAAACTAAGCTGGTCTACGAAAATTTTTGTGATTATCCAATGTGGTGACCGTGCATAGCGTCAAGCGTCATTCCAAGTGTCTCATGTCATTTCACAGCTGAATCCGTGTGCGGTCCGCGGCGTCGACTCCATATCTCCGACAGAAAAGATTATGGGTACTCAGAATTATAATTTTGTCCCTAAAGTTCCCTAAAATACGGGGTTTAACTTTTCAGCCCCAAATGTTGTATTTTTGAACAATTTGACCTAAAAAAGATTTTTTTTTGACAATTTTCCCACAGCGCAAAGTTTAGGGCGGTGGAAATTTCTGACCAGAGTGCTGTTGGTGGCAGGTCCGTACGCGCCGGCGCTGTAGATGGTGCGATGTCCTACAACGATCTTCCAGTCAGCCCTGGACGCTGCCAGCGTGTCGTTCAACCACGCCTGCATCGCTGTGTAGTTGTTCACCCGCTCCTCGAGAGCCTCGGTGTCGACGACGACGACGTGCAACGTGTGATCGGCGACGTGCTCGATGTAGTCGTACCACAAGTACGGCTGATGCCAGCGCCGCTCGTGCTTCGTTAACTCCACCTACGTCGTATACAAGCACCGCATTCTGACCTGAGTTTCTTCTTGTTATGACGCGTTATTTCACTGTTTAACGTTGACTGTTGGCAATTTCACGAGCAACAGTGCACCACGATCCAGTAAGCATGCGTCCGCAGAAATGCATGCAACACGCAAACCGCAGTGTTGAATAGAAAAACAAAGAAAATATAATGAATAAACACGTTAGCTAGTTAGTTAATGAATGCCATTTTCTCTTTTACTTTTTTGGTCACTAACTAGACCAGTAGTACAGCATAGTATAACCTACTAGGACCTAATGCCATTCGTTGGTACGTGGTCGGTCACGTAAAGAAACGGCCACTGCAAGCGAAAAACCGAATCTCAATCAATCAAACAATGATGGATTTTTAATGTGGCCTAAATAAGACAAATTACTGCTAGGTCATCCCACGAAGTTTCGAATACCATTATATCAGCTGCATAACACATCCTCGGTTTACCTGGTTCCACTCATTGCGTAGCAGCGATGAGCCGTAATCGTGATTACCGAGCGCCATGCGCCAAACGACGTCACTGAGAGAAGTCTGGTTGTAGACGCTACGCCACTTGATGTCGACCTGAGGGGTCGTCCCACGACTGAATACCTTCCGGGTAGATGTTGTCGCCGGTAGACTGTATGCAGACCGGCTGATTGTTATCGGCCCAAACTGACATCGCCTCGGCCACTCGCTGCTGGTTGTATCGATTGATGCCGAACGCCTCGTACCCCCAGTCACCGATAAACACCATCTTTAGCTCGTCGCCTGCCGAACCTCAAGAGAGAAAAAAAAGATCGCTTATTACATCGCGATGAAAGCGTGGGATGTTGAGGCAAACCAGTCAAACACATTCGCAGACTAATTCGTACATAAATCACGAATATTTTCAGCAAGCTGTAATTTTCTGCTGATTCATCTGACAGACTCGTCAAGATCGTTATGTTCAATTCCAAGTTAAGCATAAATAATAATATTTGCTGTTTTTTACCAATGATGCGCGCATACTTATAGAAAGTGTCATATTATGTGCCGGTGCTATTCCGGATAACCTTGAATAACCTTTAAGAGTCATTTTAGTTAATGGAAACTTCTCAAGAGATCTTTAAACATATATCACATAAGGCTTACAAGCTGAACTGTCATTCTTATAGTTTGCACAGTGCATAAACTAAAACACTGTTCAATATCAGTAGATTTACGTAGTTTGCATTCAAAGACGCCGTCACAGACATGGCAGAAAGTCGTGTACTATAAGCTCTATCGCTTGCAACCGCATTACCGTGAATTAAGCCCACCGCAAACTTACGTTTGAACAAATAAATTGCTGCGTACCTTGATGCGGACCGATGTCGACACCAGCAGCTGCATCAATCTGCGTGACAGCAGCAAGCAGCAGCAGCAGCAGCGCCAGGTGCGCGTAATGCTGAGACATCATTCGATCATTCAGTCGCTCCTCAGCGTGACAAACTGGACCCTCGTATACTCATCACCAGCCGTTACACCTCACGAGTGCATGCACATGACAGCATCCACGTACATACTTTATCGAATATGTCAACACAGTAACTTATCGGTAGCTATTACGCTACCTATCCTACCTCCTACCTATCTGAGTGGGATAGGCCTACTCAACTATATCAGTGTTGGACTTTATTCACAACGAACACAGGCCCCTCATGTAATGTTGTGTCCTATAACAATAACCAACAATGTCAATGATGAAACTTCGTAGACTTATCATGACAATCGATTCTGTTATCTATACGGCTAACGGACAATAGGCTATAAGCCTATACGCATCGTCTATTCATACTCACGACCACCAGCAACGCAGAGTGCACCATATGCTGTATTTGCCTTGGATTACGTTAGGCCTAATGGGTCACACAGTAACCCCGACACGAAACAATATCTCCCTCATTAAATCAAAAAAACGTAGCATGAAATGATGTAGCATTGAGAACATTCATAACATCTAAGCCTAGTGATTAGTCATCCACAGCAACAAACCGCTTACTTCTTCGTCCGACAACTTTTATACGTCTGATGCATCATGCGACCAATGAACCTCTAAAGTCTACCCCGCCTCACCAGTTTCATCATCACTACTCTTAGGCCTACCGTCTATCACTCCTTCAACCTTCTTTTCCATTTTCAAACTTTTTCTTTTTTTTCGAATCCTACTCTTCATAGACATCTGGCATCCTTTTGGACTGATTTCACGGTCATCTGGACTGTTTGCAGTTTTCTTTCGTTTAAGTTTTTTTTCCAGTTGCGGTATTTGCTAATTCTTCTTTTTTGCTTTTTCTTATCTTGGGTCATTGTGTCTCTTTCCCGACTTTTTTTACAAAGCAGTACTTACTGATGCAATTTCTCTGATTTCAGTTCGGTTTAGACCAATTTTAGTTTTTTTTATTAATGTGCTAGATTAAACTAACGGTTTGCCTGCCAGTTCTCCAGTGCAAATCGTTCAACACATCGTATAAAAATACGCATGTATCGTGTGGGCTGTATGCCCCCCTATCACAAATTCAGCTCGCATACCAAGTAGTCATGCTCTACATGAGTAAGTAAGTAAACATCACAGTGAGCATGAAAGGCCAGTGGAGTATGGCTTAATCTGCTGCACGTTGCAAAAAGTTAACAATAGCTGAAGACTAGAGTGAAATAGTGACAAAATATGGTGTGGTCAAAACAGCAGGTCGCATATCTTTTGCGTTTGCTGCACATGAGCGTTCGTAACTGACTCATGGCTGATGACATCGCGCGCCGTCGGCTCAGTCAGTAGTGGATTCAGTTGCCTACTATAAACAGATATATTCGCTATATCCCGTTTACACGATCGAGCAAACATCGAGCTGGCACGTCCAGCTAACATATAGCAGCTCGTCGACCCAGCTTGATCGTGTAGACGGGGTACTAGACAACAGCAGAAGAAAACTAGCTAAGACAATGATAGACATTTACTCAGGTTTTGAGATTGGTATTGCTATGATGATAAATTAAAATATTAATAATATTGTCTACAGCAGCACAAAATAAACGAAACCTTCAGTGCAGTCGAGTCATTCGACGGTACCCAGCTCAACAGTAAGTTCATGCGAACACTTCTTGCTCCTTTCACTGAGCGTCATGCTATTCTCCCTTCCCTCACTCGCCGCCGCCGTTCTAACACCACAGACTACACGCTTCACTCTCACACATCCCAAGTCCTATCTTCAGATCTGCTACATCATTTCATGCTGCTCTCCAGCCTCTCGCATCTTCGTCCCCACTATGACGTCACGTACCGCGCCTAAGCACAATATCATCCTGCACAAGCAACGTCATCATTGCTTATGGTTGGCTACTAGTCACCCAGTAGTGTTGAAATATTTTGGCTGCGAAAACGAAGTTTTCTGCGGTGTGCCAGTACACAAACTAATTATTGAAACAAAATCGATATTTCAACTTCACTTCTGATTTATTGATCTCCATACATAGTCTAATATAATTGGCACCAGTGACAACTAAAAACGTCTCTACGACGACACTACCTTGTAAAATACAAAAAGTCCACTAGTGGCTAGTGTCTCTAGTCACTAGTCACTAGTCACTTGTGTCTCTGTAACTGCATCAACTTTCAAAACAATAAATACGCCACAAAGTGATCGTCAAAGATACAAACAAAATATTGAAATGCGTCGTTACACTAATGGTAAAATATAATTATTACTGTCAGCTTTTTACACAAGTACATCGTGGGCCATAGAAAAACATGCCACTTTACTTTTGTCTATATCTTCGCCAATTATTGACCGACTTTCAAAATTCTTTCTCTTTCACATACTGTGGACAATTAGCAATAAAGTTGTTAAATATTCTACTACACTTTAACTGTGTCGCTACACTACCACGTGAAACACAAATTTTCAAAAAATCACCAAAATCACTTCAATACGTATGCATAAAATTATATTCTGAAACAATTTTCACAAATTTTTATACAAAAATTAAATTATGTTTAGTTTTATGTACACTTCTGATGTTTGAAAACAAAAGCAGATGATATTGTCGTAAATAATAATTTAATGCACTGAAGATATACCAGTGATGTAATGTGCCATTTAGCAGTGGAGACAAAGCTATGATTAAGAACTTGTACCGGTTCAAAAAACAGTTTTCCGAAAATAATGGCAAAATTTTTGAAGATGAATTGCAATAAGGTAACCGTGGGATTGTTATTAAGACTGATTTTGGAAACATGCAGCACCGACCAAAGGCATGAGACAGGCAGATTAAAGTACACACGTACTGAAAAGAACGTGATCACTGTGGATGAAATGGTATGCTTGTAAAACCACAAGGCCAGAAACAAACATATCGTTCAATGCGCCAGATATGTTAGATATGGCCAGATAGCCATTCTAAATACTGTCTTTCACAGCTTTCACAGTTTACAAGCCATTCTAAATACTTGAAATAAAAATACAAAAACAGAAGTCGCAAGACGAAACAATGTAGTACACCAGTCTGTGCTGACACCACGTATACTGCAGTGAATGCCAATGCCCACGGTAAAAAGACACGTCCAGGCATGTCTGAATTTTAGTCTGTCGTTCTGTCTGCGTGTGCGCGCAGAAATCTTGATCACTGTGATGAAAGCAAAACCACGCCCTGGCAATAAACACATCTTTGAGCATCTTTGAGCCTGAAAATCACATCCCATGGTTTTTGGTTATTTTCTGGTTGCAGCTGATGGGGGGTTGGGTCTATCAAACCCATTGGCTGTAGGCCTTCAAGTACTAAAGTTATACAAGGTCACAGTCCTAAGATCGCAAACTGACTGTCCTAATTCCAACTTGCTGAGAAGAATGTAAGAGGTACCACAGATCAATAAAACCGAAAGTGGATCATAATTATCTAGTTTCCATCAACAAGAGAATGTGCACAATCAACTAATTGTAATCTGACAGACTAGTAGCATCACATCAGATATGTAAACGTATGCCACGGTAAAACAAACAACGAGCCTATCAACTACAGAGCCACAACACTCACTGAACGACTGTAATCTAACACCACAGTAACAGTAGTATAATAACAACTTTACGCAAAACATCTTGAACTGGTCGCATGGATTAAAATATGCCAGAGAAAAATGTCACAAATATGCCGTTGCAAGCCAACAGTTTGATGCAAATAAAAATGCAAAGTCCATTTTCTAAAAAAAACAATTAAGTACAGTACTACAATGTGTCTGGTAAAAAGTAAACACCTAAACATTGTACAACAGTAATGCTAAATCTAAAAGAATTTGAATAAAATTTCACACGCTCCATCCCCAGTAAATTGCTGAATCAACCACCAAATTTCGTTGAAAAATTTTATTTCATAGTGGGTTATTAATAATTGATTATCGTTAACAAATTATCTTCGTTACCAGTATGGCGTTACATAGCCTACCGCAGTCGCTCGATTGAAAGTGACCTTTGTTGATACAATCAACGTAAAACAAAGTGGTATTTGCTGCAGATGATCGTGTTATAATTAAACTGTTGAGAAAACAGAAAGAGTTTGGTGCTAAAAAGTTTGTCTCAGAATTTCCCAGCAATCCGTGGACACTGCCAGAAGTAATCAAATGGTTGCTTAATACTGGCCACTTCATGTTTTGGGGTGACCTCACAAAAGTGACTAACTATTGTTTGTGTTGGTAAATTTAACTGAAATTTGGCATTTTGATTGCCAATAGATGATGCATTGTTGACGTAGAATTTTGCCAAAATTGGATTTGTTTAATAGAGTTGTGCAAATGTACAGCGGTTTACTTATGTAACGCTATATTAGTAACAGACATATTCTGTTATCGATATTCAACAATTAATAACCCCACTAAGAAACAATATTTTCAACGAAATTAGATGGCCACTTGAGTAGTTTATTTCAGATTAAGCGTATGAAATTATATTCAGATTCGTTCAGATTTGACACTTTCCTTGTACAATGTCTTGAGGTTTACTTTTTTACCAGACACAATCCGGAGTTACAGACACCTCTCGACTGAAGAACGTAACGACTTTACTGCCTGTTATTCTGCATCTATACACACGTAAAATTACAAATAATGCCAACATTACGATCTAAATTATAACACAACAGTAGTACTGCAGTGGAAAAGTATAACAACCCCTTGATCATGATACAAACAGCTCAGAAGCTGATGAAAATGCTTGAACGATGGAAAGCAACAACACATTCAATGGCATAAATCGATTAAAGACAGCAGTGATATGTCCTCATCAATGACTTTAGTGATGGACACTAATGACTTTGTGCACTTAAAATGAAAAAAAAATGGTGATTTGGAATTATGTAACGAGAGCTTCTTCATTTTTAGTGTCAGAAAAACTGTGTTAAAACCAGGACTGCACAAAAATTACTTTCGGTTGGGGCTCCATCCAGATACAGCTGAGAGCTTGTGATGCTCGCCAAGACTACCTAGTTGGCTGGGTTGAAACAGGCACAGTCCCATCGACACTCTTTGCCCCCTCCAATAGATAGACATAGATGCCACCGAACATACTTGACCAAAAATACAAACACGAAATTTTTATGTGTGAGCAAGGCAAAAGCAAAGTGTTGCAGCACCACTAGGGACCAACTTAATTCACGATTTCACGGCCGTGACATTTTCCGTGAAATTGACCTTCTTCCGTGAAAAACGCTGATTTCCGTGAAATCTGTGATTTTTCGTGAATTTTAGCGCTTTTAGTTTAATTTATGACAATTCCAGAGTTTTATCAGCAGCTTTCATACGGATGTTGCTGTTTACCACGTGTCGCACTTTAGCACTAAGTAGTTGGCATGACTGTCTTGAGTCTTGACTTTGTGTAGTAAATATTCGTTGTTCTGAAATTTCTTCTTTTACATTAGCACAGCACCTCGAAATAACGTCTGTGTGGCCCGTGAATTTCCTAAACCCTTTCTGTGAATTTTCCATGAAATTTGACACATTTTAAAAATTCTGCCATGAAATTATGCATTTTTTCCCGTGAATTCGGTTGGTCCCTAAGCACCACTGACTAACATTCACTTTGACATCAGCAAGGAGCAAGTCACAGTCACAAATAACAGATAACTGCTGCTACAATCCGTCTAAGAACTAAAAAAATGAAGATTAGTCTCCTTGAGTCGCACAAGTGGTTTTAAAAAAGTTAATAATAGTTTTATAAATATACTGAACTCAGCCAGAAATAGAAGCACCTCCACTTGATCTGTGTTCAACGCATGATTCAAACAGAATAATCTGGGATGAATACACCATGCACGCAGCACAATTACTAAAACACAATCAATAACTTGTAACTTATTGACAAGCAAAATGTCTCCAGCAAATAGAATTTACAAAAATTTTGCAGATTATTTATTAAGCAATGCAATGCAGCTGCTACAGATTGTTATTAAGCTAGCCAGCCTTTTTCTTTCGATCAATTCCTACAAAACACAAAACATAAAATTTACATTTTAGTGTACACTACGCAATTTAAAACCACTTATAAAATGTGACAACAAGAAGACACTTGCTGTGAATAGACTATACAAATGAAATAAACTAAGTTTATCAGCAACATTAAACAGCTATCATAATTATTCCACATGTCCCGAGAACCTAAAAATGCAATATTTTTGGCTACAGACTAAAAGCATAAAACTGAACAAAAAATGGTAAGTTTTAAATATGATGTTAATCATATTACAACGTAAACATCCATTCCTCAAGACAACCCAAGTTAGCCAATTTCGCCTAAATTCTCAAAGAAAAAGGTTATAAAGCAAACAGTTTTCACAAACCAGTCACCTAACCAACAGTGCAAATGCAATGAACGCAAATACAGTAACAATATTTTATATATTACACAAGTATTGTGTTATGAAAGTTATGACCACTGCACTCATATGTTGATAAGCATAACCACAACAAAATAATTATGGTCATCTTATAATATATAGGCCTACATTAATATTTATGATAACAAATTCTGTTGACTACACTTATATTACTAAATAAGTAATTCACACTGTTTCATCAGGATACTTGCCATAGGCCTATGCACGCATAACTAGAGTATATCAAAAATGTAAAAATTTGAAACTAACTCTGGCCACATAATGGCGCAACAGTATATCTGCTGTATCATCTGCTTTAAAAAAACTTAAATTTAAGCTATGAGAATGACAAAATATACCTTGTACTGCTTTTATCTGTGAGATTTGCTCATCTTCTGCTAAGTACCTACAAAAAAAACACACTGCCGGTGTATTATACAAATACGATCCGACAATGTCTAAAAAAAATTCACATATTATATAAACATAAAGTCCTCCCCGAGCTAGCCCCATGCAGTGGCACTGACCTTCATTTTGAAATAGTGTAATGTGCGTGTTTATGCCCCAGCTATTCTTGGTACTCACTGTGCATCGTAAGAAAGAGATGCTAAGTTGATATGGACGGATGGTTACATAGCATACATACCAACATCGTTTACCCATCTGCTAACAGTCAGCCATCACAGTACTAATTGGGGCAGGCACAGCGTAACTTCACTGAGGAAGAATAATGCAAGCCAAAACTGCAGAGATATGTCAATGTCATAGCATGCAGACCTCTTCCTATCCTCTTCCATCGAGTCAACGATGTCGTTTCTTCGATGAACAGTGACCAGTAACTGCTGAAGAAGATCGGCTTCTCTCGACTTCTGCGCTTCAGTCTTCTTACCTTCTGCAGTTCAATCAGCAGTTAACACAAACACTCATAGGCTGCTAGTTTCAATAAATGGCAAACACTCACAGACTACTAGTTTCAATAAGCGTATAAAATGAATGAACTGAATAAATCAATCTAATCAATTCAATTAATCAATCAATCAATCAATCTCTAGCTTCCTTGTATGTAATGAATAATTCCTGTTTGGCTTAATTATTGTCACATTACATTACATTGTCAGTTACTTTGCATATTACATTGTACGTTTTACAGTAGGTGATAATGTACATGTTTTATTAACTGATATTCTTCCTAGACAAATACAAGCACTAGTGTTATAGTCTGTCATAAAGTTACTGGTAGGAGTTTTACTACTATTGGTTCTCTGCATGTGTATTTTCTAGTTAGGTTAGATCTGCAGCAGTAAGTGCTCTGATGGGCCTTGTTGTTCCAGCACATGTTGCATGGCACCAGAGTTATTCACTTTTGACTGTCATATGTACTGCTGTCATTGCTTCATTGGAAATAAATAAATAAATAAACAAAATAGAAAAATCCAATCTACCACCATTGGTTAATCAGTCAATCCATCCATCCATCAGTCAACTGATCGACTGACCGACCGATCGATAAATGAACAAACGAGCCAATCAAAAACTTCCTTTAAAGGTCCATGGCCACGGTCAAACTCACTTGTAAAATTTATGTAGACCTCAATTAGACATTTCACCATGCCTATATAATACGATGATTTAAGCTTTATAAATGTATGAAACTAATGCCTGAATAAACTAAAACAAATGGCGTTACATTACGTTATGCTGAAAAATCCTAATCTTGGAAGTGGCCGAAAGTGACGTCACCACATGTATCCAGTCAGTGTTTACCAATTAATTTTAATATTTTTAATGGCAAAAAATACTGTCGCATGACAGCTGCAGCAGTACATAGGTAGACAATGTGATTTTATAATGCTTTTGTTTCTGTGCGTATTTTATGTTGACTACGGGTACATGTGGTGATGTCATCAGCCTGTCAATGGCATCTCGTTTTCTGCGTCATTTTCATAGATCGTTGATTTCAAATGTTTCTTCATGTTGCCAAAACGCTGGGTGTCGATATTAATGTCAAAATTCTCAGAAAATTGTGCTGTATTAGGATAATGTTAAGTTAATTATGGTGTCCATGGACCTTTAACAGCAGAGCTATCTCAACGTTAACAGTAAATGAATAAATAGGTTGGACGTTTGGATTCAGGTTGGATGATAATGTCTGGCCTCTGGGCATGATATTTAGAAGAGCCAATTTTCAGGTGCAGACAGAAGATCAAAAGAGACTGAGATGCTGAATGAATGAAACAAACAATGAAACGCATGAAAGCAGCAGACCTGGAACGGCCATCAAACGACGCAGTTCATACTCCACTTGTGAATGTCGATCCTCCAGTTCTTGCTGGCTCAGCCTAACATCACACCACCAGCTGACATATTATTATGTTGCTACATCCACTGAAGAATGGCAAATGTTACGTCACAAGAATGTCTGTCTATCACCCGGATTGTTCGAGAGAGATCAAGCACAGTGGAGGAAAAGTATTGTTAAATTCTAGAAGCCATTCAGAGTCCTTTGCAGATTCTGAATCCCTCTCCAGGATTTTCCATTGAGAGATAGGTCGCAAACTAGCACTGTATATTGGCAAGTTACAAACGACCTCAATCACACATTACAAAGGGATGGATAGTGACACCAGAACCAACCAGTCAGATTTTGGTGGTGACCCAGATCGTGTTATCGATCAAAGTTTTTTCAAGAATTTTTTGATGAATTTCTCTGTTGTATTTGCCTTTTTGGTGGCAACACTATACTCAATAGAGTTTTGAGATCTCCCATCACTTGGTTCACATTGTTGTAAGATTAACAATAAACAATTAATTAGTAATCTGTATAATCATTCTAGTCACTATTTAATCAGTAAATAACCACGAAAATTTCAAATAACTCATTCTTTTATCAAAAAGCTGTAAGTCGAAATCTAACAACCCATGTCAACTTAGTAACTGGTGCTTTAGTTGATGTAAAAGAGACAAAACTAGAAATTTGGGGCAAAGCCCAACGTGAGTCCGCCCGGCGCCCTAAGTCCGATTGGGGGAAATTAGGGGTGGGGGTAAAATTTCCTCGGCACCAAAGTCACGTGGCCTGAACTCAAATGCATTGGCATACGCCAAACGCGTATTGTCGACTTAGGGTAGGTCAACATGAGCGCTTATAACTTTGTTCGTAGTGGACGAAATTTCACAAATTTTTTTTTGTTCAATGCGAAAAAGATTGTCCTCATCAACGCCGTTTAGATTTTGTCGCTATCTTCATCGGTTCCAGAGATATTCACAGTCAAACTCGAAAGTTGTCGTAAAACGTACTAAATTTTGGACATTTTTTGCAATCCCAAATTTTAACGGGGCGGTGCCCCCAAAAGTTGTACTTGCGTTAACATCCCAACCTAAAGACACATCAAGCACCAAAATTTCGTCAAGCTACACCCCCTAACTCCAAAGTTATAAGCACTCCATTATTGCATTTTAAGAAAATTTTTGACCTTTCTTTGAAAAAAATGTAAGGGAGGCCCCCGTCCCCGGTGGGGGGTGCGCTAGTAAGACTTGGTCATTCTATAATGCGTGTAAAAATTTGGGAGCGCAGCACCCCCTAGGGGCCGAAATATGGTTTTCCGAAAAATGCGCTTAGGGTATGTCAACATGAGCTCCTATAACTTTGTTCATAGTGGACAGAATTTCACAAAATTTTTTTTGTTTAATGCCGAAAGGATCGTACTCGTCAAAGCCGTTTAGATTTTGTTGCTATCTTTATCGGTTCCAGAGATATTTGCACTCAAACTCGAAAGTTGTCGTAAAT